>SMVA01259971.1_pt1 | contig 42227 bp, 54 predicted proteins | sample 2456451 | NCBI WGS metagenome assembly SMVA01 (sample SAMN11095933, study PRJNA526329) | marine sediment metagenome | biome: Marine sediment; feature: Surficial sediment; material: Deep marine sediment; isolation source: Hadal surficial sediment | place: Pacific Ocean | collected 2014-05 | depth...
AAGGAGCGGTTTACCATCCTGATTTCGCCGCATGTCAACAAGGATGCCCGTGACCAGTATGAGCTCCGGACCCATAAGCGGCTCATGGATATCCTGGATCCCACGGACAAGACGGTCGATGCCCTGATGAAGCTGGAATTGCCGGCCGGCGTCGATGTGCAGATTAAATTGAACTAGGCGTATTTGCTCGCTATAATTCCCTGCTCGCTCGGCCCGGTGCAGGATAGCCTGTGTCGGGCTTCGTGCTGCCAGAGGTGCTGCCAGCGGCCGGAAATCCGCCACGGTGGTGGCTTCGGCGGGCGCAGTTGAGTAGGCAATCGGGGCCGGAACGGCCCGGATTAGGGTGGCAACAGGGGCCGGAACGGCCCGAAACAGGTGGAAGATTTCAGGCCGGAACGGCCTGGATTGCAGTGGGTATGTGGGCCGGAACGGCCTGAAACGGCCCGACATCAGGAATCAGACGGATCAGACTTCGATTCTGAGTTCATACGACCAGAACATCGCTCGGACTCGACGGCTGACCTGTTTTCGTAGATTAACGCTGCACATGCTCCACAGGGCAGCAGCAACTGTAAGGAACTCGGCATGGCCATCGGGCTCGTAGGTCGAAAAACTGGAATGAGTCGTGTTTTCACGGAAGACGGCGAGTCGGTGCCTGTGACAATCATCCAGGCGCTGCCTAATCGCGTGACGCGCATCAAGACCGAAGAGAGCGACGGCTACACCGCGCTGCAGGTGACCACAGGATCGGTTAAGCCATCCCGGGTCAGCAAGCCGGTCGCGGGCCAGTACGCTGCGGCATCACAAGAGCCGGGCGAAGGCCTGTTCGAGTTCCGGCTGAGTGCCGAGGAGGCGAGTGAATTCGAGATGGGCGCCGAGTTGACCGTCGAGCGTTTCCAGGCCGGCCAGATTGTCGACGTAACCGGTACCTCCATCGGCAAGGGTTTTGCTGGCGTGATCAAACGGCACAACTTTCACATGCAGGACGCCACGCACGGTAACTCGTTGTCGCACCGCGCACCGGGGTCGATTGGTCAGAATCAGACGCCGGGGCGCGTATTCAAGGGCAAGAAAATGGCCGGCCACATGGGCAACGTGAAGCGCACGGCCCAGGGCCTCGAGGTGGTGCGGGTCGATGCGGAGCGCAACCTGATCGTCGTCAAGGGTTCGGTTCCCGGGCATGCCGGCGGCCGGCTGTTCGTCAGGCCGACGGTCAAGGCTCGCTCTGGCGACAGCGGTGCGGATCAGAAGGGTGGCAAGTGATTTTCGCGCGTGGCGCTAGCGGCGTAGCGGATTCGGTTGCGATAACGATTAGGTAGAACGATGAAGATTGCGATTACAGGTGGTTCGGGAAGCGTCGAGGTGTCAGACACCACGTTCGGCGCGGCCTTTAATGAGCCGCTGATCCATCAGGTCGTCACGGCTTATCGGGCTGGCGGCCGCTCCGGCACGAAGAAGCAGAAAAGTCGTTCCGATGCCCGTGGCGGCGGTGCGAAGCCGTGGCGCCAGAAGGGCACGGGACGCGCTCGCGCCGGCACGATCCGCAGCCCGATCTGGGTCGGTGGCGGTCGCGCATTTGCAGCCCGCCCGCGTGATTACTCGCAAAAGGTCAATCGCAAGATGTACCGCGTCGCCATGCGCTCGTTGTTTTCGGAGCTGGTGCGCCAGGATCGCCTGGTCGTCGTCGACTCGATCTCGATCGATCAGCCGAAGACGAAGGAGCTGGCCGCCAAACTCGCCGAGTTGAAGCTCGACCATGTGCTGATTCTTCTGGATTCGTACGACACGAACGTGTGTCTGGCCGCACGTAACCTGCCGTGGGTCGATGTGCTCGATCTGCGCGAGATGAACCCGGTCAGCCTGATCCGTTTCGACAAGGTGCTGGCGACGAAAGCGGCAGTCGAGGCGCTGGAAGGTCAGTTGTCATGAGTGCTGCGCACAACCAGGAACGGTTGATGACCGTGCTCCTCGGGCCCCACGTGTCGGAGAAGACTACGGACGTCGCGGACCGCCACAATCAGACGGTTTTCAAGGTGCGCCGCGATTCGACGAAAAAGGAAGTCAAGAAGGCCGTCGAGATGATGTTCGAAGTCACGGTTACCAATGTTCAGGTTGTGAACTGCCGGGGCAAGATCAAGCGTTTCGGCAAGGGATGGGGCCAGCGCCAGAATTGGAAGAAAGCTTATGTCACGCTCGCCGAGGGTGACAACATTGACTTTCTCGGTGCCGAGTAAGGCTCGGTAGAGAAGTCAGACGATAGAAGATCCGGATAGCGAATCGCATCATGCCAGTACAGAAGCTACGACCCACGTCTCCCGGCCGCCGGTTTACGGTTAAGATCAACTCGCCGCAGTTGCACAAGGGTGACCCCTATGCGCCGCTGCTCGAGAAGAAGACGAGGTCCGGTGGTCGTAACAACCACGGTCGCATCACGACGCGTCATCGTGGCGGAGGTCATAAGCAGCACTATCGGGTCATCGATTTCCGTCGCAACAAGGACGACATTCCGGGCACGATCGAGCGTATCGAATACGACCCGAATCGCAGCGCGCATATCGCGCTGGTCCTGTATGCGGACGGCGAGCGTCGCTACATCCTGGCGCCGAAGGGCATTCGCGACGGTGACAAGATCGTGTCGGGCCGCGAAGCACCGATCAAGCCGGGTAACGCATTGCCGATTCGCAATATTCCGGTCGGTACGCTGGTGCACAACGTCGAGCTGAAGCCGGGCAAGGGTGGCCAGATGGTCCGCGCCGCCGGCGGCAGCACGCAGATCGTGGCCCGCGAAGGTGCATATGCGACGCTGCGACTGCGTTCGGGCGAGATGCGCAGGGTGCATGTCGAATGTCGCGCGACGATCGGTGAGGTTGGCCACAACGAGCACAACTTGCGCAAGCTCGGCAAGGCGGGCGCGAGCCGCTGGCGCGGGGTGCGACCGACAGTCCGCGGCGTCGCGATGAACCCGATCGATCACCCGCATGGGGGTGGTGAGGGTCGCACGTCGGGTGGTCGGCACCCGGTATCTCCGTGGGGTACGCCGACCAAAGGCAAGAAAACTCGTCACAACAAGCGTACGGACAACATGGTCGTACGCCGCCGTGGCCGTAAGTAACAGCCACGTTGCATCAGGGAACAGGAAGTAGAGGAATCAGCAGTGCCGCGTTCGATTAAGAAAGGACCTTTCGTGGATGACCATCTGATCAAGAAGGTCCGCGAAGCTGTCGCGACGAATTCTCGTCGGCCGATCAAGACCTGGTCGCGTCGTTCGATGATTCTGCCGGAGATGGTAGGCCTGACGATTGCCGTCCACAACGGTCGCGATCACGTGCCCGTGTTGATTTCGGAAAATATGGTGGGCCACAAACTCGGCGAGTTCGCGGCGACGCGCACGTTCAGGGGCCATTCGGGCGATCGGAAAACCAAGTAAGGAACGATCGATGCAGGTTTCAGCGAAACTCAAATACGCGCGGATTTCTCCGCAGAAGTGTCGGCTGGTTGCCGATGCGATCCGCGGGCAGTCGGTCGCGTCGGCGCTCCAGACGCTGACGCTCATGCCGAAGAAAGGCGCCGGCATGCTCAAGAAGGTGCTCGAGTCGGCAGTTGCAAACGCCGAGCACAATCACGGCGCGGATATCGATGAACTGAAGGTCTCGGCAATCTGCATTGATGAGGCACCGACGTTCCGTCGCTTCCGGGCCCGGGCGAAGGGCCGCTCCACGCGAATTATCAAGCGCAACAGCCACATTATGGTGCAGGTTGCGGACGGGCAGGACTAAGGTATGGGCCAGAAAGTACATCCGATCGGAATTCGCCTCGGCATCAGCAAGGACTGGGCGTCCACGTGGTACGCGGATACCAGGACGTTTCCGATATATGTCCGGACCGATTACGAGATCCGAACGTTTATCAAGCAGAAGCTCAAGGATGCATCCGTCAGCCGCATCACGATCGAGCGTCCGGCACGTACCGTGCACATCACGATTCACACCGCACGGCCGGGTATCGTGATAGGCAAGAAAGGCGAAGACATCGAGAGGCTGCGGCGCCGGATCGCCAGTATGCTGAAAATGAGCCTCGCCGACGTGCGTATCAACATTGCCGAGATCCGCAAGCCGGAGCTGGAGGCTCAGCTTGTGGCTGAGGGTGTCGCGCAGCAACTCGAGCGACGCATCATGTTCCGGCGAGCGATGAAGCGCGCCGTGACCAATACGATGCGCCTCGGCGCCGAAGGCATCAAGATCAAGGTCGGTGGCCGTTTGAATGGCGCGGAAATCGCGCGTTCCGAGTGGTATCTCGAAGGCCGTGTGCCGTTGCATACGTTGCGTGCCGATATCGACTATGGCTTCGCCGAGGCGGCGACGACGTACGGCATGATTGGCGTCAAGGTCTGGATTTTCCGCGGCGAAGTCTACGACAACCAAGACGCGGCTGCGCCCAAGACGGGCTCGGAGAAGGCGCCGACGGTCGCGGCCAAGGGTAAAGGCTAACGGATAATGCTACAGCCCAAACGTACAAAATTCAGGAAGCAGCACAAGGGTCGCAATCGCGGCCTGGCTAATCGTGGCAACACCGTTGCTTTCGGCGAGTTCGGTCTGAAATCGACCGGGCGCGGGCGCATCACGGCGCGCCAGATAGAGGCGGCGCGGCGCGCCATGACCCGTTACATCAAGCGTGGCGGAAAGATCTGGATCCGGATTTTCCCCGACAAGCCGATTACCAAGAAACCTCTCGAGGTTCGGATGGGCAAAGGTAAGGGTAACGTCGAGTACTGGGTTTGCCAGATTCAACCCGGCCGCATGCTTTACGAAATGGAAGGTGTAACCGAAGAGACCGCACGCGAGGCGTTTCGTCTCGCTGCTGCGAAGTTGCCGGTATCGACGACGGTTGTTTCACGGCAGGTGATGGGATGAACATAAGCGAACTACGACAGAAGAACGCCACCCAGCTGACCGAGGAGCTGCTCGATCGGCGTCGCGAGCAATTTAATCTGCGCATGCAGCAGGCTACGGGCCAACTCGTGCGCCCGGATCAATATCGGCATGTGCGCAAGGACATCGCGCGTATCAAAACGATTCTCCGCGAACAGGAGATCCAGAAGGACAAGGCTGAGGTCGGATCATGAGCGAAGCAGGCAAAGCAACACAGACGGAGAAGAACCTCCGCACGGTGACCGGCAAGGTGGTCAGCGACAAGATGGATCAGACGATATCAGTCGCCATCGCGCGCGTCGTCAAGCACCCGCTGTACGGCAAGTACCTTCGTCGGACGACGAAAATTCTCGTTCACGACGAGGAAAATACTTGCAAGCCGGGTGATCTCGTAACCATCGCAGAGTGCCGTCCATATTCCAAACGGAAGTCATGGCGGTTGGTAGAAGTATTAGAACGCGCTGAGGCGCAATAGCGGGATTCGTTCCGTTTATTGGTGATCGACAATGATTCAGATGCAATCAATGCTCAGCGCGGCCGACAACAGTGGTGCCCGACGCGTCATGTGCATCAAGGTGCTGGGCGGGTCAAAACGTCGCTATGCCGGCGTGGGCGACATTATCAAGGTCAGCGTCAAGGATGCGATACCGCGAGGTCGTGTCAAAAAAGGCGAGGTGTACAACGCCGTAGTCGTTCGCACCCGCAAGGGCGTGCGGCGCAAGGACGGTTCGCTGATCCGCTTCGACGGGAACGCCGCGGTCCTGTTGAACGCTCGCCTCGAGCCGATTGGTACGCGTATTTTTGGTCCCGTGACACGCGAGCTGCGGACCAGCCGATTTATGAAGATTATTTCACTGGCGCCGGAAGTGCTCTAAGCCAGGGTTTATTGAGCCTAAGACATGCAAAAGATCAAGAAAGACGATGACGTCATCGTAATTGCCGGTAAAGACAAAGGTCGACGGGGCACTGTCTTGAGCGTGCTCGAAAATGGCCGTGTGCTCGTCGAGGGTATCAATGTTGCCAAGAAGCATCGGAAGCCCAATCCGAACTCGGGTATTCAGGGTGGGATCATCGAGATGGAAATGTCGATCAATCGGTCGAATCTGATGTTGTTTAACCCGATCACCGAAAAGGGCGATCGGGTCGGAATCAAGACTTTGGAAGACGGCCGCAAGGTACGTTTTTTCAAATCGAACAATGAGGTCGTCGACGCCTGATTGGGGCGACGACAGAGATCAGGACAATGGCCAGACTGCAAGAGTTTTACACGAGTACCGTCGTGCCGCAGCTCCAGGAAAAGCTTGGGCTGTCGAATATCATGGAAGTGCCGAAGATCACCAAGATCACGCTGAACATGGGTGTCGGAGAGGCTGTCGCGGATCGAAAGGTCATCGAGAAGGCCGTCGCCGACATGGAGCTGATCGCCGGCCAGAAGGCGGTTGTGCGCAAGGCGCGCAAGTCCGTGGCTGCGTTCAAGCTGCGCGACGGCATGCCGATTGGGTGCAAAGTCACGCTGCGCCGCGAGCGCATGTACGAATTCCTGGATCGTCTGATTTCGATCGCGATTCCACGTATTCGGGATTTCCGCGGGCTCAGCCCGAAGTCCATGGATGGACGCGGCAATTTCAGCATGGGCGTACAGGAACAGATTATCTTTGCCGAGATCGATTACGACAGCATCGATTCGATCCGCGGTATGGATATCACGATTACGACATCTGCCAGGAATGACGAGGAAGGTCGCGCGTTGCTGGAAGCTTTTAATTTCCCTTTCAAAAAGTTGAGCGCCGGACCAGGACGACAGGAATAGCGAATGGCCAAGAAATCAATGATCGAACGTGAGCGCAAGCGTGCCAAGACGGTTGCACGATTTGCGAAGAAGCGTGCGGAGCTGAAGAGAATCATCGGCGACGCGAGCTCCAGTGCTGAAGATCGTTCCGCCGCGATGGATAAGTTCCATAAGCTGCCGCGCAATGCGAGCCCGTCACGTATGCGCAATCGTTGCGCGATTACGGGTCGACCGCAGGGTTTCTACCGCAAGTTTGGTCTCGGCCGTAACAAGCTTAGAGAAGAGACGATGAGCGGCAATATTCCTGGCCTCAGAAAGGCCAGCTGGTAAGGACGCCAAGGGTAAGTCGAGGACACAAAGCGACGTTCGTGCCCGCAAGTCGGGCGAGCCTAGCGAGAGGAATATATTGAAATGAGTATGTCAGATCCCATCGCCGATATGCTGACGCGTATTCGCAATGGACAGCGTGTCCAGATGGAGAGCGTCTCCATGCCGTCGTCGAAGACCAAGGTTGCGATTGCCACGGTGCTGCGCGACGAAGGTTACATTGTTGCGTTCAACGTCGAGGATATGCCGGGCAACAAGAAGACTTTAACGGTTGATCTGAAGTACTTCGAAGGGAGGCCGGTTATTGACACGATTCAGCGAATCAGCAAGCCGGGTCATCGTATTTTGAAGAGGAAAGACGAGTTACCGAAAGTGCTCGGTGGTCTCGGCGTTGCTATCGTATCGACGTCTAGCGGCGTCATGACGGATCGTGCCGCCCGCCACGAGGGCGTCGGTGGCGAGATACTCTGCGTAGTCTCTTAAGAAGATCAGCTATGTCCAGAATTGCAAAAATACCCTTACCACTGCCGAAAGGTGTGGATTTTTCGCAGGCCGACGGCATCCTCAAGGTCAAGGGGCCAAAGGGTGAGTTGAGCCTCGAGCTGCATATGGAAGTCGAGCTCGATGTTGCGGAGGATGTCGCAACCGTCAGGGCGCGTTCGGGTTCGCGTTTCGCGCAGGCGATTTCGGGTACGACCCGCGCGCTGATCGCGAACATGTTGACCGGCGTCACGGATGGTTTCGAGCGCAAGCTCGAACTGGTCGGCGTCGGTTATCGGGCCAAGGCCCAGGGTCAGAAGCTCGATTTGACGCTCGGTTTTTCGCATCCGATTGCCTACCAGGTGCCGGCGGGCATCACCGTCGAGACCCCGAGCCAGACGGAAATTGTGATCAAGGGCATCGACAAGCAGCAGGTCGGTCAGGTCGCCGCGGAGATTCGTGGCTACCGTCCGCCGGAGCCTTACAAGGGCAAGGGCGTGCGTTACTCGGGTGAGCGGGTTGTCTTGAAGGAAGCGAAGAAGAAGTAGCGGAACTGATCGCGGCGAACAGCGCGGCACGACCGGTTAGGGCATTAGTTATGACAAAGAATCAGAGCAGATTGCGACGCGCGCGTCGCACGCGAGCAAAAATCGAGGAACTGGGCATTCATCGCCTTTCGGTTCATCGGACGCCGCGTCATATTTACGCGCAGGTCATCGGGCCTGACGGCGGCACGATCGTGGCGGCGGTGTCGACGGTGTCCAAGGATCTGCGCGGTTCGCTGAAGTTCACGGGAAACGTCGAGGCCGCGGCTGCAGTCGGGAAGGCGATCGCAGACAAGGCGAAAGCGGCCGGCGTCACTCAGGTGGCGTTCGACCGATCCGGTTTCCGTTACCACGGTCGCGTCAGGGCATTGGCGGATGCGGCCCGCGAGAATGGGCTGCAGTTTTAGGTAGGACGAGAGAGCATGGCGAGAGTTGATCGAAATCAAAGTTCCGATGACCTGTTGGAGAAGCTGGTCACCGTAAATCGTGTGGCCAAGGTCGTTAAGGGTGGCCGCCAGTTCGGTTTCACCGCGCTGACGGTGGTCGGCGATGGCGCCGGTCGCGTCGGTTTCGGCTACGGTAAGGCACGCGAAGTTCCGATCGCTATTCAAAAAGCGATGCAGGCCGCGCGTAAGAATATTCAGACGGTCGAATTGAAAGACGACACGCTGCACTACTCAATGGTCGGCCGTCACGGCGCGACGAAGGTGTACATGCAGCCTGCCTCGGAAGGTACCGGCATTATTGCCGGCGGCGCCATGCGTGCGGTTTTCGAGTGTGCCGGTGTGCGCAACGTACTGGCCAAGAGCTACGGTTCGCGCAATCCAATCAACGTCGTCAGAGCGACCATCGAAGCACTGTACGGCGTAGACCCACCGGAGCACTTCGCTGCCAAGCGCGGCAAGACCGTCGCGGAAATTCTGGATTGAGATTATGGCCAAGGGTAAGACAGTCAAAGTGACGTTGGTGAAGAGCAAACACGGCCGCCTGAAGGCGCACCGCGCCTGCGTGGCAGGCCTCGGTCTGCGCCGTATACACCAGACCGTCGAAGTGATCGATACGCCGGAGAATCGCGGCATGATCAACCGGGTGTCGTACCTGCTGCGGGTCGAGGAAGCATAGATGAGACTCAACGATCTGAAACCCGGTAGCCGCAGAGAGCGCAAGCGTGTCGGCAGAGGCCACGCGGCCGGACAGGGCAAGACCTGCGGGCGCGGCCATAAGGGCCAGGGCGCGCGTTCCGGCGGTTACCACAAAGTCGGTTTCGAGGGCGGCCAGATGCCTCTGCATCGGCGCCTGCCGAAGCGCGGTTTCGTCTCGGTGACACGCGGTGACACGGCCGAGATCCGCTTGCACGAACTGACCAAGGTTACCGAGGACGTAATCGATATCGAAGGCCTTAAGAATGCCGGCGTTTGTCCGCGCATCGCGAAGCGGGTCAAGATTATCGCGTCGGGTACGATCGACAAAGCCGTCAAGACGCAGGGTCTGGCGGTGACGCCGGGTGCGCGCAAGGCTATTGAAGCTGCCGGCGGCACCATAGAAGACTGAGAGCAGACGAGTCGGCTAAGACGGTCAGTAGTGACCGGCACTGGCCGATCGGGAATCGAGGAAGACACGTGGCAAGAGACAAGCTGGTAAATCCCGCGGCGGCACTGGGCGAAGCAACCCGGTTCTCCGACCTGCGCCAGCGCCTGATATTCCTGATCGGCGCGCTGATCGTCTATCGCATCGGTACGTTCATCCCGGTCCCGGGCATTGACCCGATCGCTCTCGAGCAGTTTTTCGAGCAGCAGGACGGCACGATCCTGAGCATGTTCAACATGTTCTCCGGCGGCGCACTGAGTCGCCTGAGTATCTTCGCGCTCGGTATCATGCCGTACATCTCGGCATCCATCATCATGCAGATGGCCAGCGTCGTCGTCCCGACCCTGGCGGCGATCAAGAAAGAGGGCGAATCGGGCCGACGAAAGATCACGCAGTACACCCGTTATGGCACCGTCGTGCTGGCCAGCTTCCAGTCCCTTGGCGCATCGGTCGCACTGCAAAACCAGGGCGTCGTAATTGCCCCGGGCCCGAGTTTCGTGTTTACCGCAGCCGTTACCCTGGTTACCGGCACGCTGTTCCTGATGTGGCTCGGCGAGCAGATCACCGAGCGCGGCATCGGTAACGGGATTTCCATGATTATCCTGGCCAGCATCATCTCCGGGCTGCCGTCGGCAATCGGCGGGACGCTGCAGCTCGTCGAGACGGGCGAGATGCATGCGGCGATGGCGCTGGCCCTGCTCATGCTGGTCCTCGGCGTCATATGGTGCGTCGTCTTCATGGAGCGCGGCCAGCGGCGCATCACGGTGCATTACGCGAAGCGTCAGCAGGGCCGCAAGCTGATGCAGGGCCAGTCCACGCACCTGCCGTTCAAGATCAATATGGCCGGCGTGATCCCGCCGATTTTCGCCTCCAGCATCATCCTGTTTCCCGCCACGATTGCGGGCTGGTTTGGCACGAACGAGGGCATGGGATGGCTGCAAACGCTCGGCGCACAGCTGTCTCCCGGGCAGCCTATTTACATCATGATTTATGCGTCGTTGATCATGTTTTTCTGTTTTTTCTATACCGCGCTGGTGTTCAATTCGCAGGAGACGGCCGATAACCTCAAGCGTTCCGGTGCGTTCGTTCCAGGTATTCGTCCCGGCCGTCAGACGGCGGAGTACATCGACAAGGTCCTGACGCGCCTGACGTTCTGGGGTGGTTTGTATATCACCACCGTTTGTTTGCTGCCGGAGTTCATGATCCTGTATCTGCGCGTGCCGTTTTATTTCGGCGGCACTTCGGTGCTGATCATCGTTGTCGTGACGATGGATTTCATGGCGCAGTTGCAGTCGCACATGATGTCGCATCAGTACGAGGGCATGTTGAAGAAGGCCAATTTGCGCGGCTATGGCCGCGCCGGTCAGGTCAGATAGGTCAGAGAAGGAGTTCGATATGAAAGTTCGAGCATCGGTTAAGAAGATCTGCAGAAACTGCAAGATCGTTCGCCGCAACCGGGTCGTTCGTGTGATTTGCACGGATCCCCGGCACAAGCAGCGTCAAGGCTAATTGGAGAATAACGAATGGCGCGTATCGCTGGAATCAATATCCCGTTGCATAAGCACGTGGTTATTGCGTTGACTTCGATCTTCGGCATCGGCAGCACCCGCGCGAACCAGGTTTGCGAGGCGGCTGGCGTTGCGAAGGACGTGAAGGTCAAGGACCTCAATGAGCCTGAGGTGGAGAATCTGCGTACCGAAGTGGCAAAGTTCATTGTCGAAGGCGATCTCCGTCGCGAAGTTTCGATGAATGTGAAGCGTTTGATGGATCTGGGCACGTACCGCGGGATCCGGCATCGCCGCGGCTTGCCGTTGCGCGGGCAGCGGACGCGAACCAACGCACGTACCCGCAAGGGTCCGCGTCGTGCGGTCCGCAAGTAAGGTTCTCGTAGAGTCCCGATAGATATTTGTAGCAGGCTGAAAGATGGCACAAACAAAGACACGCAAGAAAGTTAAGAAACACGTCGTAGATGGCATTGCGCACATCCACGCGTCCTTCAACAACACAATCATTACGATCACCGATCGCCAGGGCAACACCATTTCCTGGGCGACGGCCGGCGGTTGTGGTTTTCGTGGTTCACGCAAGAGCACACCCTTCGCAGCTCAGGTTGCCGCCGAACGTGCCGGCAAGGCCGCGCAGGAAGTGGGCATGCAGAACCTCGAGGTCTGGGTTCGTGGGCCGGGCCCCGGTCGCGAGTCCGCGGTGCGTTCGCTGAATTCGACCGGTTTCAAGATCACGAACATCGAAGATGTCACCCCGATCCCTCACAATGGTTGCAGGCCGCCGAAGAAACGGCGCGTCTAAGGATTTTTCGCATGGCAAGATATTTAGGTCCGAAATGCAAGCTGGCGCGCCGCGAAGGCACCGACTTGTTCCTGAAGAGCGGCATCAAGCCGCTCGAAGCAAAATGCAAGCTCGACGTCGTTCCGGGCACGACGGCCAGTTCGCGCCGCAGTCGTATTTCCGACTATGGCCTGCAGCTCCGCGAGAAACAGAAGCTGCGCCGTATGTATGGAGTGCTGGAGCGCCAATTCCGAAATTACTACAAAAAGGCGGCTCGTCAGCGGGGCTCGACGGGTGAGAACCTGCTGCGCCTGCTCGAAGGTCGTCTCGATAACACGGTCTATCGCATGGGCTTCGCGTCGACGCGCGCCGAGGCCCGGCAGCTGGTCAGTCACAAGGCTATCCAGGTGAACGCTATCGTCGTGAACATCCCGTCGTACCAGTGTTCGGCCGGTGACGCGATCGAGATTCGCGAAAAGGCGAAATCCCAGGATCGAATCAAGGCAGCGTTGGATATTGCCAGTCAGGTCGGTCTGCCCGAATGGGTTCAGGTCGACGAAAAGAAACTGTCCGGCGTGTTGAGGTCTCTCCCGGAGCGGGAAGACATACTGCCCGACATCAATGAAAACCTCGTTGTCGAGCTTTACTCCAAGTAATCAGGAGGCATTAGCGAAAAATGCAAGAAATGACCACAGAATTTCTCCGGCCCCGTACCGTTCGGGTGCAGTCCGAGTCGGATACCAAAGCCAAGATCACTATCGAGCCGTTCGAGCGTGGTTTCGGGCACACACTTGGGAACGCGCTGCGTCGCGTGTTGCTGTCGAGTATGCCGGGTGCAGCGATCGTCGAGGCTGATATCGATGGCATCCTCCACGAGTACACCAGCCTCGAAGGCGTCCAGGAGGATATCGTCGAGATCCTGTTGAACCTCAAGAGTGTGGCCATCCGCATGCACACTCGGGAGCGTGCTGAGTTGACGCTGTTCAAGACCGGGCCGGGCCCCGTGACGGCCGGCGACATCGCCCGCGATCACGATATCGAGATCGTCAACCCGGATCACGTCATCGCGAATCTGACCGGCGGCAGCACGCTGAAAATGGTGCTGACGGTCGAGCGTGGCCGCGGCTATCGTCCGGCGGTCCAGCGTCTGGATCTCGAGGAGCATACCGGTACGGTCGGTGTTCTGCGGCTCGACGCGACATTCAGCCCGGTTAGCCGCGTCAGCTACACGGTCGAATCCGCGCGCGTCGAACAGCGCACGAACCTCGACAAGTTGATTATCGACATCGAGACGAATGGCACGATCGACCCGGAAGAGGCAATCCGTCGTGCCGGCGCCATCCTGAAGGACCAGCTCGACGTCTTCGTTGATCTGTCCGGTCAGGACGAGACTGATGCGGCTTCGGCGGAGTCTCTGATCGATCCGATCCTGATGCGTCCGGTCGATGAACTCGAGTTGACCGTACGGTCGGCGAACTGCCTGAAGGCGGAGAACATCAACTACATTGGTGACCTGATTCAGCGTACCGAGGTCGAGTTGCTGCGTACGCCGAACCTCGGCAAGAAGTCACTGACCGAAATCAAGGAAGTATTGGAGAGTCATGGCCTGGCCCTCGGCATGCGCGTTGAGAACTGGCCGCCTCCGAGCCTGGTCGACGACGACGACGACGACGAGCAGGCGGCTACAGGATTAACTGACCCTCACGGCAGAGAGAGACATGCGACATCGTAAATCAGGCCGCACGCTCGGCAGAACAAGCGCGCATCGCAAGGCGATGTACAAAAACATGGCGGCTTCGCTGATAAAGCATGAAACCATCCGCACGACCGTGCCAAAGGCGAAGGAACTGCGGCGCGTCGTCGAACCGCTGATCACGCTCGCGAAGGAAGACAACGTCGCACGCCGCCGCCTCGCGTTCGACCGCCTGCGCGACAAGGAGACGGTCGGCAAGCTGTTCACTGAGCTGGGTCCTCGCTTCAAGAATCGTCCGGGTGGTTACGTCCGTATCCTGAAGAACGGGTTCCGGCCCGGAGACTCGGCCCCGATGGCGATCGTGCAGCTGGTCGATCCGCCTGAGTCGGAGTCCGCGGCAGAATAGCTCATACAACGCGACGAAAGGGAAAGGCCGGACCGAGTCCGGCCTTTTTTATTCCGGAATACCCCGGAATAATGCTCCGGCTCAACCGCCACAATGTGTTATTTTCCTTGAATAATTCAGTGCGATCCGGAGGGGCTACGATGGTTCAAGGCGTGCACCATATCAATTTCATCGTCCGCAATCTGGCCGAGGCCATCCCCGTCTGGGAGCGAATACTCGGCCGGTCGGTTGACTCCCGTGACCAGCTCGATGGCCGTGGTGTCGATATCGCCAGGTTCAATATCGGCGGCACGTGGATCGTGCTCGTCCAACCGACCGCTCCCGGCGCGCCGGCTGACTTTCTCGCGGCCCACGGTGAGGGGTTCTTCCTGATGTCCCTGGGCGTAGCGTCGCTGGCAGACGAGTCGGGGCGGGTCGGGGCCGGGATACTCCAGGGCCCGCAACGGGATGGTCTTGACGACTGGCGCGTGCAGGACTTCGATGTGGCGCAGACATTTGGAGCGCAGTTGCAGTATGTTGCGGAGTGACCGGAGTATTTGCAACGACTTAAGCCCCCGGCTAATCGACCTCGATTGTCGGGATCTCATCTGACAAACGGGTTGACGTGCGTCCAGCCAACTTGTCCGGATGCGAGCCATTCGGATAACGGTGATCGTGTCGTAATCAAAAAAACCCGGCACGAGGCCGGGTTATTAATTTTGTATTGAACCGGCTATTTGATTCCGGCTCCCTCCAAATCGAAGTCAGATCATATCTCCCGTTAACGTCAACGCTCAGGATTTTCCCGCGCGGGCGAGATTCTGAATCGATTTTTTTATACAAGCCCTTCGTGGTGTTGCGTCATCGGCCGAGGCTTGCGACAACATTACACCCCGGCATCGAATGACACCAAACGTATTAAATCTGGGATAAAACTGGCTGCCCAATTCAAAGACTTACGGCCGATTAGTGATCGCCGGGTTAGCTTTCAGCAAGATTGTTGCGCAACCTAAGGCGCCGGACGCCCTACTCCTGAGCCACGCTGCCACGCAGGGTCATCTGGTATTTGATTGAATCTGGCAGTGTCTGCCTGGCCGGATACCGACTCATGCAAGCCGCAGCATCTCCACGTCAACGGGGTCTTAACCCATAGCGAACGCAGCGCGGGTAAGATTTTCTACTCCCGATTCCGTAACCCGCACGTTATCTTCGATGCGAATGCCGCCGAACTTGCGGAGACGGTCGACGGTATCCCAGTTCACATCCTTGCCGCTCGGGCTCACCCGTAGCCCGGCCAGCAGCGAGTCGATGAAATAGAGCCCCGGCTCGATCGTCAGCACCTGGCTGGCTTCGAGTGTGCGGACAAGGCGCAGGTTCGGGTACTCGGCCGGTCGCTCGATCTCGGTGCCCGCGACGTCGGCGAACGAGCCGCCGACCTCGTGCACCTGGATGCCGAGGAAGTGCCCAAGGCCGTGCGGGAAGAACGCCGCCGTGATGCCACGTTCGACGTACGCGTCGGGGTTCCCGCTGACGAGCCCGGTGTCGCGCAATACGCGGGCGATCGAATGGTGCGCGAAGTCGTGCAGTTCGGCGAACGGCTTGCCGGGCCGGACCTCGGCGACCATGGTCCGCTGCGCCTCGTCGACGCGGTCGACCAGATTCGCGAACTCCGGATCGGAGTGTGAGTAGGTGCGTGTAATGTCGCTCGCGTACCCGTTGACCATGCAGGCGGCATCGATCAGCAGGCTGTCGGCTGCGTCGGCGTCGTGCGCGTAGTGCTGGTAATGCAACACGGCGCCGTTGCGATTCCGGGCGATGATCGCAGGATACGGCAGCTGTGTCGGCGTCTGTCGGCATGCGCCGAGGAATGCGAGCCAGATGTCGTATTCGCTGCCGCCCGCGCGGAATGCCGTTTCGGCCGCGCGATGTGCCGGCACGGCAAGTTGCGTCGCGAGTCGGATGCACTCGACCTCGTACGGCGTCTTGAACGGCCGGTAGTAGTGCAGGTGGTTCAGCAGCGTGGGTGGGTTGATCTGCGCAACCGTGGGTGAGTGCGTCCACTGTGCCGGGTCGCCGAGAAACGCCGTCTTGCCCGGCAGGTTGCGAATCGCGGATCGAACGGCGTCGGTCGTCCCGGCGACCTCGATATCGAAGTGCTCCGCCCACGGCGCACCGGGCGGCTCCGGCGGCTTGTGCCAGAAATCGTCGGGCCGGTAGACGATCAGTTGCCCCCGCCCACCGGGCGTGTAAATCAGGCAGGATTCCGGGTGCCGCGTCAGCGGCAACCATTGGAGCAGGTGCGGATTCGGCTTGTACGGGTAGTTCTGGTCGTCGAGGAAGAAAGCGATCTCGACCCCGGCGCCGATGACGACGGCGTCCCACCCGGAGGCTGACAGCGCCTCGTCGAAGCGGTGGCGCACAGTATCGAGGTGTGAGGGGTAGAGTTCGGCAAGGCGTTTATCTGCAGTGGCATCCATTCGAGTACTCTATAATTTGTCCATGTCCAAAGAAACCATACTGACCGGCGTCACGACGACCGGCACCCCGCATCTCGGCAATTACGCGGGCGCGATTCGCCCTGCGATCGTCGCCAGCCGGCGCGACGACGCGAATACCTTCTATTTCCTGGCCGACTACCACGCGCTGGTCAAAAACCCGTCGCCGGACGCGATCCACCAGTCCAGCCTCGAGATCGCGGCCACCTGGCTGGCGCTCGGGCTCGACACCGACAAGTCCGTCTTCTACCGCCAGACCGACATCCCGGAAATCCCGGAACTCATGTGGATCTTAAGCTCGGTCACGGCCAAGGGCCTGATGAACCGCGCGCACGCCTACAAGGCGGCCGTCGCGGCGAACAAGGAGGGTGGGCAGAACGAGCCGGACAAGGGCATCACGATGTCGCTGTTCAGCTATCCGGTGCTGATGGCTGCGGACATACTGCTGTTCAACGCCCACAAGGTTCCGGTCGGCAAGGATCAGAAGCAGCATGTCGAGATGGCGCGCGATATCGCGCAACGCTTCAACCATAATTTCCGCGAACTGTTCGTGCTGCCCGAGGCCGAGATCGACGACAACACGGCCGTGTTGTCCGGTCTCGACGGGCGCAAGATGAGCAAGAGTTACCACAACACGATTCCGTTGTTCCTGCCGGAGAAGAAGTTTCGCAAGCTGATCATGAAGATCAAAACCAACTCGCTCGAGCCGGGTGAGCCGAAGCAGACGGAAAACAATACGTTGTTCGAGATCTATCGGGCATTCGCCAATCAGGCGGAGGTCGAGGCCATGCGCGACAAGTTTGCCGATGGCATCGGTTGGGGCGATTGCAAGCAGGAGCTGTTCGAGTATTTGAATGAGCATCTGAAGGATGCCCGCGAGGAGTACGCGCGTTTACTTGCAGATCCGGGATACGTCGAGAGCGTCCTGAAAAAGGGTGGCGAGCGGGCACGGGAGATTGCCATGCCGTTCATCGCGAAAGTACGCGATGCCGTGGGCATCCGACCGTTGGCATAGTGCCGCTGTCACGGAAGTCAGATGGCTGAGCAGGCGGCGATGGTTCGCGGGGGGTGTTGCTGCGGGTCGATAAGATACGAGCTGGACCCAACCGAGGGGTTGGTCGTCAACTGTCATTGCACCATCTGCCGCAAGACGAGTGGGGCACCGTATGTCACCTGGATCGTGGTCGCCGCAAGTCAGTTCAAATGGATTGAAGCGGAGCCGGCCACCCTGCATGCCTCGAGCCACGGCACGCGCGGTTTCTGCAGCCGGTGCGGAACACCTGTCTCTTTCGTTACCACGAAGCGGCCCGGGCAGATCGACGTCACGGTCGGCAGTCTCGATGATCCGAACCCGTACACGCCGTCCGAAGACGTGTATATTGAAGATAAATTGGATTGGATACATGAACTTAAGTAGGAGTGGCTTCCCGACGCGTGCCCGTTCCTGATCGGTGCTGCGTCCAGCCGCGACGGACAGGAGTGGCGATGCCACTGCGTTTCCAATCTGCTGCTCGCATACGTTGAAAACCAGAATGTCAAAATCGCTAAAAATTCTCGCCCTGATCGGTTCGCCGCGTAACGAGGACAGCTACACCTACAAGATCATCGAGCAGATCGAGACCAAGATGCAGGCGATCCGGCCAACTGAAGTCGAGTACGTATTCATACAGAAGGTCGGTGTCCCATTCTGCGACGGGTGCCTGACCTGCATCACCGTCGGCGAGAGCGTGTGTCCGCAGTTCGCGATGATTGGCCCGATCGCGGCGAAGATGGATGCGGCCGACGGTCTTATCCTCGGTGCGCCGGTTCACACCTTCAACGTCACCGGCCTCATGAAAAACTTCGTCGAGTACTTCATGTACAAACGCAACCGCCCGAGCTTCTTCGGCAAGAAGGCCATTGTTACCACCACGGCCTCGGGCGGTGGGCACAAGGTCGTGCTGGATTTCCTCGAGGGCACAGCCACCGCCTGGGGTTGCGACGTCGTGACGCGCCTGGGCGTCTCCAGCTCGCAAATGACGAAGGAGGCCTACCTCGAGAAGGTCGACGCCTGTACCGACGAGGCCGCCCGCACGTTCATCGACGAGATCGAGAAAGGCGAGCTCGGCTCGCCGAAGTTCCGGCACCTGATGAATTTCCGTGCCATGCAGCACATGACACGAGCCCAGAAAGACAGCGTGAATTTCCGCTACTGGGAGGAGCGAGACTGGCTCGACGCAGAGTATTACACTGAGGTTCCGGTGAACCCGTTTGCGCGGTTAATGGCCGGTTACATCTCGCGCAAAATGCGCGCGTCGGCACGCAAGGGGAATGCCAAGCCGGTTCGCTGATCGCATCGATCTTGCGCCCGGCGACGGGCGTGGTTTCGCGCAGGTATAAGGAGGAATTCGATGACTAACCGATACATGTCCGCGACCCGTCGGGCTGCGACACTCTGTGGCGCCGCAGCCCTGTTGTGGCTGGTCCTGACAGCCGGGCTTGCCATGGCCGCGGACCGCGCCCCCACGGTCCTGATCACCGGCTCGAACGCGAGCCACGGGCTTGCTTTCGTGGAGGAATACGCGGCATTGGGCTGGAATGTCATTGCGACCTGCCGCACTCCGGAGAAGGCCGATCGGTTGAACGCGTTGGCCGCGGAGAACGACCGCATCGTCGTCGAGCGCCTCGACATCGTCAACGATGAGCAGATCGCCGCGCTGGCGGAGAAGTATCGTGACACGCCGATCGATGTTCTGCTCAACAATGCCGCGATCAACACGTTCCGATTTGGCCCGACCCGCATCGGCAGGATCGACTATGAATGGTTCGCAGAGATCCTCGAGGTCAACATCATCGGCCAGCTCAAAGTGTCCGAGGCATTCCAGTCGAACGTCGAGGCCAGCGAGCAGAAGAAGATCATCTCTATGACATCGACCGGTGGCTCGATCACCGATGTCAAAGTGCCGATCGCCATCGCCTATCGCGCGAGCAAGGCCGGCCTGAACATGGCGATGCGCACGTATTCGCTCGCGCTGAAGCGCAAGGGCATCATCGTCGGCATCATCGCGCCGGGCACGGTCGATACGGAGGACTACATGAACGCGGAAGATCCGTCGACGGTGCCGTCGAACTACAAGAATATGATGAAGGCAGGTCGCCTCGCGCCGCGTACGGCTATCGATGACATGATCGCGCTGATCGACCGGCTGACGCTCGAGGACTCCGGCGTCTACTACGAGTGGACGGGTCGGGTTCTGCCCTGGTGAGCGGCCGTGCCATGTTCGGGCATGATGGACTGCTGGCGAGGCTGAATCCGGAGACCATATACGACGCTTCCTCAATTTCTGATGGCTGCGGCTATATTCCGGGGATCCATTTCGTGGGCGAGCACCGATGGCGGCAAATTTAGCACCCGTCAGGAAGGTCGGCATATCAGGGCAGCTGATGGATCGGTCGCCACAGCGGATTCCAAAGATTGTTCATCAGCTCTGGAAGAACGAAGCGGTGCCGGCTCGATGGGCGCACGCCGTCCAATCCGTCAAGCGCTATCACCCGGGCTGGGAGTATCGTTTGTGGACCGACGGGATGATGGACGACTACATCCGGACCGAGCATCCGGATCTCTACCCGGTTTACCGGGGCTTCTCGCGGCACATCATGCGTGTCGATGTATTCCGCTACGCGCTGATGCACGATTTCGGGGGATTGTATTGTGACCTCGATTTCGAATTCCTACGGCCCTACGACTATGCGGATACACAAGTGGTCCTGTCACTGGAACGCGACGAGGCCTATGGCGATCCCTGTTCGGGCATCGCGAATTTCATCCTGGCCTCCGTGCCGCAGCATCCTTTCTGGGCGGACGTGCTCGACGACGTCAAAGCACACCCGCCCGTGTTCGATGCGATTGCCGAAATTCCGGCCGTCACCGGTCCCGGGCTCGTCAGCCGGGTGTTCTTCGCGAACCAGCATCGCTACGAAGGCGTCGTGCTGACGCCGCAGCCGACGTTCAGCCCGCGGCGCCTGCACGGCCGTTTCGAGCGCAAGATCTACCTGAACAGCGGCGTCACGTACGGCTTTCACCACGGGTGGGGTGCGTGGAAGGAGCGCTGGCGATGGGTGTACATCGGTCCGAAGATCAAATCGCTTGTCGCAAAATACCTGGGTCGTAACGAGTAGTATCGCGGCGGGGACGACCATCGATATGTCGATTCGGCAGCGCGTTGCCGTTCTTCTTGGACTGACGGCGGTTGTCGCATTCGGCCTGCTGGCCGTGGAGCCGATCCCGCAGGATCCGGCGTATCACCGCTTTATCGATACCCGTACGAAGTTCGGCGTGCCGAACTTCGGCGACGTCGTATCGAACCTCGCGTTCGGGGTCGTCGGGATCGCCGGCCTGGTCGTCCTGACAGGCCGGCGGCGGCGAGATATCTTCGTCCGGCCGGCCGACGCTCGTCCGTACCTGGCATTCTTTCTCGGCGTTACGCTGGTCAGCCTGGGTTCGGCCTGGTATCACTGGTCGCCGTCCAACGCGAGCCTGCTGTGGGATCGGCTGCCCATGACGATCGCGTTCATGGCCTTGTGTTCCGCATTCGTCGCTGACCGCATCGATGCTCGGGCGGGCACGACGTGGCTCCTGGCGTTGCTCATCGCGATGGGCGGGTCGAGCGTCGCTTACTGGTTCTGGACCGAGTCACTCGGGCGCGGCGACCTGAGATTCTACGCCTTCGTGCAGTTCTTCCCCATGCTGGTTTTGCCGGTGTTGTGCGGGTTGTTCCCCGCACACCGCTTTACGCCGATGCGCTATGTGGGCTGGATACTGGCGTGGTACGTGTTGTCGAAGGTGCTGGAATTTTTCGACGGACAGGTATTCGCATTGCTCGATGACACGGTTAGTGGCCACAGCCTGAAGCATCTGGCCGCGGCCATGGCCACGTTGGTCGTGTTGCGAATGTTGCTGGCGCGCCGCTAGCTGGCACGTTGATTTACCGACTGTCGGCCCCGATATTTCCTGAGCTGCGCGCGGATTACGTTTGGCCGCTGCCGCAGATTCGGAATGTGCAAATAATCGTCAGGCTCCCGGCTATGTAGCATTTCGAGCATTTTTCCATGACTAACCGGGTGGCAGGCAACCCCCGGCAACGATCTGGCAGTATGATGTCCGCCATAACCCGATAGTTCCTCTACGGGGTAAGCCTGGGACGTTCAACCGGGCGTTGTAGAAATATAGAGAATCAGAGGCTAAATATGTTTTCCATGATACAAATTGGCGCAATCGTTTGTGTACTGTGTATCGCGTTAGGTCAGATCTTGCTTCGCTCGAGCGCATTGGCGCTGAATGAATCAGGTAACTACTTTGACCCTAAGTTTATGATTTTGATACTTGCCGCTTTTGGCTTATATGGCGTCACTTGCCTAGGGTGGGTGCTCATACTACAAAGAACCGAGCTGGGAAAAATTTATCCGTTTATGGCGCTGACTTTTATTGCAGTGCCTTTGGCGAGCTACATGGTTTTTGGCGAACGATTCACTGGGCAATATTATGTCGGGGTTGTTTTGATACTGTCGGGCATCGTTTTCTGCGCTAAAGCGTAGGTGAAATTTCTACAATCGTTTCGGAAATACAGTGAACCGCCTGACGATGTTCCGGCAACTTGAGGCCGGGCCCCGGGTTCTGAGCCGTAACCCTTCATTTTCCGACGGGTTTGGGGAGGATGATGAGCTGGCAAAGCGAAGTTACAGTACTAACTGGGTGTTCAATATGACAACGGCGAGGGTGTGCAGCGCGACCTCGTGACCGCCACCAACAGGTACCGTTTTGCTGCGGCAAGGGTATGGGATGGTATAGCTGTATCTCGGGTTGCTCGGCCACGCGGTCAGTGACCATAGCTTGCTAGCCGGTGCGTCGTTCGGGCGTCTTCGAGTGGCGTTCGAGCATCGGCGCCAGATACCGGCCTGTGTACGAGGCCGGGTTCGCGGCGACGTCCTCCGGCGTACCTTCGGCGACCAGCCGGCCGCCGCCGTCGCCGCCCTCCGGCCCCAGGTCGATGATCCAGTCGGCCGTCTTGATCACATCGAGGTTGTGTTCGATGACGACGATGGTGTTGCCTTGGTCGCGCAGGCGTTGCAGGACTTCGAGCAGGCGAGCGATATCGTGGAAGTGCAGCCCGGTCGTGGGTTCGTCGAGTATGTATAAGGTGTTTCCGGTCGCACGCTTCGACAGTTCCTTCGCCAGTTTGACGCGCTGCGCTTCGCCGCCGGACAGCGTCGTCGCGTTCTGGCCGAGTCGGATATACGACAGGCCGACGTCATCGAGGGTCTGCAGCTTGCGCGCGATGATTGGCACATTGGCGAAAAAGTCGAGCGCCTCCTCGACGGTCATCTCGAGCACTTCGTGGATGTTCCTGCCCTTGTAGCGGATCTCGAGTGTCTCGCGGTTGTAGCGTTTGCCCTTGCAGACGTCGCATGGCACGTACACGTCGGGCAGGAAATGCATTTCCACGCGAATGACCCCGTCACCCTGGCAGGCCTCGCAGCGGCCACCCTTGACGTTGAAGCTGAAGCGGCCCGGCTTCAGGCCGCGGGAACGCGCCTCCTGCGTACCCGCGAACAGTTCCCGCACGGCCGTGAACAGGCCGGAGTAGGTGGCCGGATTCGAGCGCGGCGTCCGCCCGATCGGCCTCTGGCTGATGTCGATGATCCGGTCGATACGGTTCAGGCCATCGAGCCCGGCGTGCGGCGCCGAGTCGTGGCTGGACTTGTTCAGCGTCTCCGCGGCGGCGCGATACAGGGTGTCGTTGATCAGCGTCGACTTACCGGAGCCGGATACGCCCGTAACGCAGGTCATGACGCCGAGCGGTATGTTGACGTCGATGTTCTGCAGATTATTGCCCGACGCGCCGCGGATCGTCAGCATCAGCTGCGGGTCGATCTCGCAACGTTGCGCCGGAATCTCGATCCGGCGTCGGCCGGACAGGTATTGTCCGGTCAGCGACTTCGGGTTCTGCAAAATCTCGCTCGGCGTGCCCTGGGCCACGATCGCGCCGCCGTGGATGCCGGCGCCGGGGCCAAGATCGATGACATGGTCGCTCGACATGATCGCCTCTTCGTCGTGCTCGACGACGATGACCGTGTTGCCGAGATCGCGCAGGTGGATCAGCGTGTCGAGCAGGCGTCGGTTGTCGCGCTGATGCAGGCCGATCGACGGCTCGTCCAGGATGTACATGACGCCGACGAGGCCCGAGCCGATCTGGCTGGCGAGCCGGATCCGCTGCGCTTCGCCGCCCGACAAGGTCTCGGCGCTGCGGTCGAGACTCAGGTACTCGAGGCCGACGTCGCCGAGGAACTTCAGCCGGTTGCGAATCTCCTTGAAGATCTTTTCCCCGATCTCGCCGCGCCAGCCGGTCAGCGTCAGGTTATCGAAGAAGTCCAGCGCCTGGCTGACCGACATCGACGTCAGTTCCGGGATCGAGCGCTCGCTGATAAAGACGTTGCACGCGGCCGTATTCAGGCGGCTGCCGCTGCAACCCGGGCACGGCTGAGTGCTCAGGTACTTCGCAAGTTCTTCGCGGACCATGGCGGATTCGGTCTCGCGATAGCGTCGCTCGAGGTTCGGCAGAATGCCTTCGAAACGGTGCGTTCGTTTGACCTCCGCGCCGCGTGGGCTCTTGTAGCGGAACTCGATCTTCTCGTCGCCGCTGCCGTACAGGAGGACCTGGCGAACATCTTCATCGAGCTCCTCGAACGGCCGCTCGATGTCGAATCCGTAGTGCATCGCGAGGCACTGGATCAGCTGGAAGTAGTACATATTGCGCCGGTTCCAGCCGCGGATTGCACCGCCGGCGAGGCTCAGCTCCGGGTTGTGGACGACGCGGTCGGCATCGAAGAACTGCCGCACGCCGAGGCCGTCGCAGTCCGGGCACGCGCCGACCGGGTTGTTGAACGAGAACAGCCGCGGTTCGAGTTCGGCGATACTGTAGCTGCAGATCGGGCACGCGAAGCGGTCGGAGAACAGCATCTTGCCGTGGTCTGCGTGGGGGCCATCCGCGTCGCCTCCGTCTTCGCTGTCCATGGGCGCGATCATGGCAATGCCGTCGGCAAGCTTTAGCGTCGTCTCGAACGACTCGGCGAGTCGCAGCGCGAGGTCCTCGCGAACCTTGAAGCGGTCAACGACGACTTCGATGGTGTGTTTCCGCCGCAGGTCGAGCTTCGGCGGATCGTCGAGTTCGTAGACCTCGCCGTCGATGCGCGCGCGGACGAATCCCGAGGCCTGCAGGTCAGCCAGCAACTGCACGTGCTCGCCCTTTCGATCCTGGACGACCGGGGCCAGCATCATCAGCCGGGTGCCCTCGTCAAGCGCGACCACGTGATCGACCATCTGGCTGATGGTCTGCGCTTCAAGATCTTCTCCGTGTTCCGGGCAGCGCGGGGTACCGGCCCGGGCGAACAGCAGGCGCAGGTAGTCGTAAATCTCGGTGACCGTGCCGACCGTGGAGCGCGGGTTGTGGGAAGTCGATCTCTGCTCGATCGAGATCGCCGGCGACAGGCCCTCGATATGGTCGACATCAGGCTTTTCCATGATCGACAGGAATTGACGGGCGTAGGCGGACAGCGATTCGACGTAACGTCTCTGTCCTTCGGCGTAAATCGTGTCGAACGCCAGCGAGGACTTGCCGGAGCCGGACAGCCCGGTGATGACGATCAGCCGGTCCCGGGGAAGGTCGACGTCGATATTTCGCAGGTTGTGCGTCCGCGCGCCGCGGATACTGATGTTCTGCATGGTTCGGGTCTTCGAGCAGCGTGTTGGCCGAACCCATTACTATACGGCTTTTGCTAAATCACGACCAAAGCGACGCTTTGACGCCCGAAACAGGTGGAACGTACGCATATTCAGATGCTTATGTCGGATTTAGTGGTGTCTTTTGGCCGGCACAGGCATACAATATGCAGCCCTCGCGACGACGTCGTCACGGGTTTTTCGAAAATGTCTATTGAAACAATAACTTAAGAGGGATTGTCATGGCGCGCGGTGTAAACAAAGTCATTCTGGTCGGAAATCTCGGCGCGGACCCGGAGACGAAGTACATGCCGAGCGGCAGCGCTCTGACAAATATCAGTGTGGCGACCACCGATACATGGAAGGACAAGAAGACGGGTGAGACGGTCGAAAAGACCGAATGGCATCGCGTTGTTGCGTTTGACCGGCTGGCCGAAATCATGGCCGAGTACCTGCGAAAAGGCTCGCAGGTTTACATCGAGGGCCAGCTCCAGACCCGCAAGTGGCAGGATAAAGACGGCAACGACCGTTATTCCACCGAAATCCGCGCGCGCGATATGCAGATGCTCGGCGGTCGCGGTGGCGACACGGGCGGTGATTTTCAGGGTGGCGGTAGACGTTCGGCACCTGCGACACAGACATCGGCCGCTCCGCAGCCGGAACCGGAGTTCGACGACGACATTCCGTTCTAGTCTCACGACGCGGAGATTGTTTTTAAATTGGGTCGGCGCACCGATTGGTGCGCCGGTTTTTTTTCGTATAACTTTTTAACAGACTAAGACGAACACAGGAAAGGAAACATGGGCGCATTCAAGGAACCGCATGGCGGCATTCTCAAAGAGTTATATCTGACGGAGGCGGATGCCGAACAGGAAAAAGCCACGGCTCGGGACTATGCCTCCTGGGACCTCACCGACCGCCAGGTCTGTGACATCGAGATGATCCTGAACGGCGCGTTCTCGCCGCTCGAGGGTTTTCTGACGCAGGCCGAGTACGAAGGCGTTGTCAAGAACCTGCGCCTGCCGAACGGTACGCTGTGGCCGATGCCGGTCACGCTCGACGTGTCCGACGAATTCGCGGGCGGGCTCGATGACGGCCAGACGATCGCCTTGCGCGATAAGGAAGGCGTACTGATCGCGACGATGGAAGTCGCGGACAATTGGACGCCGGATAAGGCCGTGGAGGCGCGCGAGGTCTTCGGCACCGAAGATGAATTGCACCCGGCCGTCAACTACCTGAACAACATCGCGGGTCCGGTCTACCTGGGCGGCAAGCTCAAAGGTGTCGAAGCGCCGATGCACTATGACTTTCGTGCCTTGCGCGAAACTCCGACCGAGCTGCGCGCGCGCTTTAAAAAGCTCGGCTGGCGCAAGGTTGTCGCCTTCCAGACACGCAACCCGATGCACCGTGCGCACCAGGAGCTGACGTTCCGTGCGGCGAAGGATAACGAAGCGAACCTGCTGATCCACCCGGTCGTCGGCATGACCAAGCCCGGCGATATCGACCACTACACCCGCGTGCGGTGTTACGAGCATCTGCTCGAGGAGTACCCGGAGCAGACGACCGCGTTGAGCCTGCTGAACCTGGCGATGCGCATGGGCGGCCCGCGCGAGGCCCTGTGGCACGCGTTGATTCGAAAGAACTACGGCTGCACGCATTTCATCGTCGGCCGCGACCATGCGGGTCCGGGCAACGACTCGAACGGCGAGCCGTTTTACGGCCCGTACGATGCACAGGAGATCATGAAGAAGTATGAGGAAGAACTGGATATCACGATGGTGCCGTTCCAGCTCATGGTCTACGTCGAGGATCGTGCCGAGTACATGCCGATCGACGAGACGACGGATGACCAGACCGTACTGAATATTTCCGGTACGGAGTTCCGCCGCCGGCTGCAGGAAGGCCTGGAGATTCCCGCGTGGTTTTCATACCCGAAGGTCGTCGAGGAACTGCGCAAGTCTTACCCGCCGCGCCACAAGCAGGGCGTGACGATTTTCTTCACGGGCCTGTCCGGCTCCGGCAAGTCGACGATCGCGAACGCGCTGCTCGTCAAGCTGCTCGAGGGGGGCGATCGTCCGGTCACGTTGCTCGACGGCGATCACGTGCGCAAGACCCTGTCCAGCGAGCTGGGTTTCTCCAAGGAGCATCGTGACCTGAACATCCAGCGCATCGGGTATGTCGCCTCGGAGATCAACAAGAACGGCGGAATCGCGATCTGCGCCCCGATCGCGCCGTATGCGGCGACGCGACGCATCGTGCGCGAGCAGAACGAGCAGTTCGGCGGCTTCGTCGAGGTGCATGTCGCGACTTCGGTAGAGGTCTGTGAGCAACGCGATCGCAAGGGCCTGTACGCGAAGGCGCGCGCCGGGATCATCAAGGAATTCACGGGTATCTCCGATCCGTACGAGGCGCCCGAGAAGCCGGAAGTCCGGATCGATACGGCCGACCTGAGCCCGGATCAGGCCGCCCAGCGCATCCTGGTCAAACTGGAAAGTATGGGCTTCATGCGCTAGTGTTTCCGCGGTACCACGCTGTTTTTCGGAGGGTGCAGGAGGGGATTTACCCTTCCCTTGAGTCGACAAAGGTATGCCAGGCAAGCTGTACGTAAAGACGTTTGGTTGTCAGATGAATGAGTACGATTCCGGCAAGATGCTGGACGTGCTCCATGACAGCCACGGCCTGGAACTGACGACGGACCCCGAAGAAGCCGACGTCCTGCTGCTCAATACCTGCTCGATTCGCGAGAAGGCGCAGGAAAAGGTCTTCTCGTTGCTCGGCCGCTGGCGGGCGCTCAAGGAAAAACGCCCCGACCTGATCATCGGCGTCGGCGGCTGCGTCGCCAGCCAGGAAGGCGAGGCGCTTGCAAAGCGGGCGCCGGTTGTTGACCTTGTGTTCGGTCCGCAGACGCTGCATCGCTTGCCCGAGATGCTTGACGCGACGCGCGCCGAAAAGCGCACCGTCGTCGACATCAGCTTTCCCGCGATCGAGAAATTCGACAACTTGCCGGCACCACGTGCCGACGGGCCGACCGCCTTCGTGTCCGCCATGGAAGGCTGCAGTAAATACTGCAGCTTCTGCGTCGTGCCTTACACGCGCGGCGAGGAGATCAGCCGGCCGCTCGACGATGTCGTCGGTGAGGTGGTACGTCTGGCGTTGCAGGGTGTCAAGGAGATCAATCTCCTCGGGCAGAACGTCAATGCCTATCGTGGCCCGACCCACGACGGCAAGCAGGCCGACCTTACCACGCTGATCAACTATGTCGCCCTGGTGGAGCAGATCGAGCGCATCCGGTTTACGACGTCACATCCGATCGAGTTCGGCGATCGTCTCGTGCAGGCCTACGCTGACGTGCCGAAACTCGCGAACTATCTGCATCTGCCGGTGCAGAGTGGGTCGGACCGCATCCTGGCTGCGATGAAACGCGGGCACACCGTGCTCGAGTACAAGCAGAAAATTCGCAAGTTGCGCGAGGTGCGACCGGACATCAGCCTGTCGACCGACATCATCGTCGGTTTCCCCGGTGAGACCGACACGGACTTCGCGGCGACGATGAAGCTGGTCGATGATATCGGCTTCGATCAGTCGTTCAGCTTCGTCTACAGCGCGCGACCGGGCACCCCGGCCGCATCCCTGCCGGACCCCGTGCCGCAGCAGGACAAGCTCGATCGCCTGGCCGAACTGCAGGCGCGTATTAGAGAAAACGCGATGCGTATCAGCCGGTCCATGGTCGGTACGACGCAGCGCGTACTCGTCGAGCGTCATGCGCGCAAGAATCCGGAGCAACTGGCCGGGCGCACGGAGAACAATCGTTGGGTCAATTTCGATGGCGCGGAGCGCTTGATCGGCCAGTTCGTCGACGTCCGTATTTCCGAGGCATTACCGAATTCGTTGCGGGGCCGCCTGCCGGCGCCCGCACAAGTCGCTTGACTACCGCAACTCAAACCGAGGAAGTTCTTCTTGAACCGGTTGACAACCAGGTCCTCGCGAATCTCTGCGGCCAGTTTGACGAGCACCTGCGGCAGATCGAGCAGCGCCTCGGCGTACACATCAGCAATCGCGGCAATCGCTTCCGCGTCAAGGGCCCGGGCGAAACCTCGCAGCTCGGCGCGCGCGTCCTGCGCGAGTTGTATGAGCTGGCCGGCAGCGAGCAGCTCGATCCGCAGCGCGTCCACGTGTGTCTGCAGGAGTCGTCCCTGAGCGAGGATGAATCGGTCGCCGGGCCGGACGCCGGCGACGCGGGTATGGACGGCGGCGCCATCAAGACACGCCGTGTTTCGGTTCGCCCGCGAGGTCGAAACCAGCGCGGCTATGTTGCCGGTATTCGTGAACACGATCTGAGCTTCGGCATCGGGCCGGCCGGTACCGGGAAGACCTATCTCGCGGTTGCCAGCGCCGTAGAGGCGCTCGAACAGGAGCGGGTTCGGCGCATCGTGCTCGTTCGGCCGGCCGTCGAAGCCGGCGAGCGACTCGGCTTCCTGCCCGGCGATTTGTCGCAGAAGATCGACCCGTATCTGCGTCCCATGTACGACGCGTTGTACGAGATGCTTGGCTTCGACCGGGTAGCGAAATTGGTCGATCGCAATATCATCGAAGTCGCGCCGCTGGCGTTCATGCGCGGGCGCACGCTGAACGAGAGCTTCATCATTCTCGATGAGGCACAGAATACATCGGTCGAACAGATGAAGATGTTCCTGACGCGTATGGGTTTTGGCTCTCGTGCGGTCGTGACCGGCGACATCACGCAGATCGACCTGCCGCGCAACCAGACCTCGGGCTTGCGCCACGTGACGCGCGTGCTGGACCGTATTCCCGGCGTACGCTTCACGTTCTTCGATTCCCGTGATGTTGTGCGCCACACGTTGGTCCAGCGCATTGTCGAGGCTTACGATCGGTCGGATGCGGAGAACGCGCCCGCGTCGGACGATCCGCGAACCGGCGTGGTCCCGGGTGTGGAGAAGTCCGGTGTTGCCAATTCCGGTGACCAATCCGGCGTGGACGATCCCGCCGCGGAACCATGAGCGCCGCCCCCGTACACGTTGCGCTGCAGATTGCGACCAGCGATCAGGTTGTACCCGAAGGCGTGGATTGGGTGGTCTGGGCCGACGCGGCCCTCGATGCGGCCCTGGATGCGGCGAAGGCCGGCGCGAGGTCGCGGCCGGCCGGCGCCATGACGGTTCGCCTCGTCGGTCGCAGCGAGAGTCAGCACCTGAACGAGACGTTCAGGCAGAAATCCGGCCCGACGAATGTGCTTGCGTTCCCTGGGTATGCCGGAGACGATCCCGCCCTCGGCGTGATGCCTGATGCGTATAGTGAATTGGGCGACCTCGTGATCTGTCTGCCCGTCGTGTACAAGGAGGCTGCCGAGCAGGGCAAGACTCCGCTGGCCCATATGGCCCACCTGGTCGTACACGGCACGCTGCACCTGGCCGGTTTCGATCACGAGGATGACGAAGCGGCTGAAGAGATGGAAGGGCTGGAGACCGACGTGATGTTGCGCTTGGGTTATCCAGACCCATACGGGGCCGACCCCGGTCAGGCCGACGTCGGCGGGATTGACGATCAGTGAAGGTCGGGTAATGAGTGGTAACAAGACGAATGATCGCCCGGCCGGTGTGACCTGGTACGGCAGGCTGCGGGGGCTGATCAGGGGCGAGCCGGCAACCCGCGCCGGGCTGCTCGAAATCCTCGGCGACGAACGCTGGGGCGACGCGCTCGAGGCCGACGAACTCACCATGCTGCGCAGTGTGTTGGAGGTTGCCGATTCACAGGTGCGTGATGTCATGATCCCGCGCTCGCACATGATCGTGCTGGAGCGCGATGCGCCGAAGGACGAGGTGCTGGCGACGATTACAAAATCCGGTCACTCGCGCTTCCCGGTGATCGGTGAGGATCGCGACGAAGTGGTCGGGATTCTGCTCGCCAAGGACGTGTTGTCCTATTTCATCACGACACCGGACGAGCCGTTCGACTTCGAACGATTTCTGCGCCCGGTCACGTTTATCCCGGAGAGCAAGCGGCTGCACCCGCTGCTGAAGGAATTTCGCGCGAGCCGCAATCACATGGCCATTGTGGTCGACGAATACGGTGGCACGTCCGGCCTGCTGACGATCGAGGACGTACTCGAGGAGATCGTCGGCGAGATCGACGACGAACACGATCCGCTGGAAGTGGAGCCGATCCAGAAGAAGGACGAGTCGAGCTTCACGGTCCGTGCGCTGACGCGCATCGAGGAATTCAACGCGTATTTCGATGTGGATTTGCCCGACGAGGACTACGACACGGTCGGCGGCCTGGTCATCCACGAGCTCGGCCGCATGCCGCGTCGGGGCGAGAGCATCACGTATGGCGGGTTCAGCATCGAGGTTCTGCAGGCCGATCGCCGCCGCGTGCACACGCTGGAAGTCCGGCGTGAAGAGGTACCGGTCGACGACGACGCTGCGTTGACGCTTTGATTGCCCTCGCCGGTTCAGGTCGTCGCGGACGCTGGCTGGCGGCATTGGCCGGTGCAGTTTTGCCCTTGAGTTTCGCGCCGTTTCATTTCTACCCGCTCGCCATTGTTTCAGCCGCGTTGCTGCTGGCGCTGTGGGACGGGCAAAGTCCGCGCGAGTCCGCCTGGCGCGGATTCATTTTCTGTTTCGCCGCGTTCGCTACCGGAACCCATTGGATATTCGTCAGTTTGCACGATTTCGGGGGTGCGCCGGTGCCGGTCGTGCTCGTCCTGATGGTCGGATTGTGGTGCCTGATGGCGTCCTATACCGCACTCGCCGGTTACGTCAGCGCGCACATCGCAGTTGCCTCTCGCGCACTGCGCTGGTGTCTTGTCTGGCCCGCCGCGTTCATCCTGTTCGACTGGGTGAGAATGTGGTTGTTTACGGGCTTTCCGTGGTTTGCGCTGGGTTACAGTCAGCTCGACGGGCCGCTGCGTGGCTGGGCACCGGTCGTCGGTGTGTACGGCTTGTCGTTCGTGACGCTGGCGCTGGCCGGCGCGTTGCTGACGGCGCTTCGCGGCACGCGCACGGACCGGATCGGCGTCGGCGTGGCCGTGCTGATCGTCGCCGCGGCGACGTTCGCCATCTACGATCGAGATTGGACCATACCGGCCGACGATACGCTCGAGGTCAGACTGATCCAGGGCGGGATACCGCAGGATCGCAAGTGGCTGCCTCAGCAACTGGAACCGACACTGCGGATGTATCGGGACCTGACATTCGCCGAACCCCACCCGGGCCTGGTGGTCTGGCCGGAGGTTGCGGTGCCGGCGATCGCATACCAGGTGCGCGAGTATCTGGACGAGGTTGACCGGCAGGCCGCGGCGCAGGGCATGCAGGTGTATCTGGGGGTCCTGACGCGCGACGACGTCACGGGACAGTATCGCAACTCGCTGATCGGTCTGGGCACGAATAATGCGCAATACCACAAGCGTCACCTCGTGCCGTTCGGTGAATTCTTTCCAGTGCCGGACATGATTCGGCACTGGATGCGCAGCGCCGGTCTGCCGAACCAGGACACGCTGCCCGGCGACGACGACCAGCCACCGTTGCCGGTCGCCGACTGGTCGCTGGCGCCAAGCATCTGCTACGAGGACGCGTTCGGCACCGAGCTGCACGCGTTCCTGCCGGAGGCCGGCGTACTGATCAATGTCAGCAATGACGCGTGGTTCGGCGATTCGATCGCGGCGGACCAGCATTTACAGATTGCACAAATGCGCTCACTCGAAACGGGCAGGGAAACATTGCGCGTGACGAACACCGGCATCACCGCCATGATCGGCGCCGACGGGCGAATCGTCTCTCGCCTGCCGCAGTTCGAGACGGGTGTCCTGCACGGCGAAGTTCGTCCCCGGACGGGCGCCACACCGTACGTGCGCAGCGGAAACGTGCCGATCATCATTATCTGTCTGCTGCTGATTGGCTTCGGGTATCTGACCTGCCGGCAGTCGGTGTTATCCTTGCCCGCTGATTGATTCTGGCCGACGACCCGTGACCGAGAACGCCCGTGCCCAATAACGAATACGACCCCGCCGAGATCGAAGCCGAGGCCCAGGCGGCCTGGGTCGACGCCCGGACCTTCCGTGCCGTCGAGGATCCCGACCGCGAGAAGTTTTACTGCCTGTGTATGTTTCCCTACCCGAGTGGCCGGCTGCACATGGGTCACGTCCGCAACTACACGATCGGCGACGTGATCTCGCGTTATCAGCGCATGCTGGGCAAGAACGTCCTGCAGCCGATGGGCTGGGATGCGTTCGGCCTGCCGGCCGAGGGCGCCGCGATCACGCATGGCATGGCACCTGCGAAATGGACGCGCGAGAACATCGACTACATGCGTGGCCAGCTGCGCCGTCTCGGCTTCGGCTACGACTGGGATCGCGAGCTTACGACCTGCGATCCGGCGTATTACCGCTGGGAGCAGTGGCTGTTCACGCGCATGCTGGCCAAAGGCCTGGCCTACAAGAAGCGGGCCGTCGTGAACTGGGATCCGGTTGATCAGACCGTGCTGGCGAATGAGCAGGTTATCGACGGGCGCGGCTGGCGCTCCGGCGCGCCGGTCGAGCGGCGGGAGATCCCGCAGTGGTTCCTGCGCATTACCGATTACGCCGAAGAGTTGCTGGCGGAACTCGACAACGTCGACTGGCCCGAACGGGTCAAGACCATGCAGCGCAACTGGATCGGAAAATCGCATGGCGTTGAAGTCCGGTTCCGGATCGAAGGTTCGGACGACACCCTCGACGTTTACACGACGCGCCCGGACACGCTGCTGGGTGTCTCGTACATGGCCGTCGCCGCCGAGCACGCGTTGGCCGTGGCCGCGGCCGGCGCGGACGCTGAACTCGCGGCGTTCCTGAAGGAGTGCCAGCGAAGTGCCGTCTCCGAGGCGGCCATGGAGGCCATGGAGAAGCAAGGGCGCCCGCTGGGGGTGAATGCGATCCATCCAATAACCGGCGAGCCGGTTCCGGTCTGGGTCGCCAACTTCGTACTGATCAGTTACGGCACCGGCGCTGTCATGGCGGTGCCGGGTCACGACCAGCGTGACTGGGAATTCGCAAAAGAATACGGGTTGCCCATTCGCCAGGTCATCGAGCCGGTCGACGATATGCCCTGCGATATTGCGACAGCGGCATTCCTCCCCTATGGCCGGCTTATCGAGTCCGGAAAATACACCGGCTTGTCTTCCGCGGATGCATTCGATGCGATCGCGACGGACCTGGAGGCCGCGGGCCTGGGCGAGCGCCAGACGAACTACCGGCTGCGCGACTGGCTGATCTCGCGGCAGCGTTACTGGGGTGCGCCGATACCGGTGATCAATACCGCCGAGGGTGAGCAGGTTGGCGTTCCCGATGCAGACCTGCCGGTCGTGTTGCCGGAAGACGTTGACCTCAGCGCCGGTGGTTCGCCGATCAAGACGATGCCGTCGTTTTATGAGACGACGGATCCTGCCAGCGGCGAGCCCGCCACGCGCGAGACGGATACATTCGATACGTTCATGGAGTCGTCGTGGTATTACGCGCGCTTCTGCTCGCACGATAACGACACGGCGATGCTCGACGAGCGAGCGAAATACTGGCTGCCGGTCGATCTGTACATCGGTGGCATCGAGCACGCGATCCTGCACCTGCTGTACGCGCGTTTTTTCCACAAGGTCATGCGCGACGAAGGCCTGGTAGATACGTCCGAGCCATTTAGCAAGCTGTTGACGCAGGGCATGGTGCTGAAGGACGGCGCCAAGATGTCAAAAGCCAAGGGCAACACGGTTGACCCGAAGGAGCTTATCCAGCAGTTCGGCGCCGATACCGTGCGCATGTTTATCATGTTTGCGGCGCCGCCCGAGCAATCGCTCGAGTGGTCCGACGACGGCGTGCAGGGCGCTTCGCGTTTCCTGCGCCGGCTGTGGCGGATCACGCAAGAACATGTGGCCGCTGGCCCGACGGTCAGGCTGGCGGCAGGCGAGTTGAACGAAGTGCAGCGTGAACTGCGCCGTGCCGTGCACCAGACGCTCGAGAAAGTCAGTGACGATATCGGCCGCCGCTACACGTTCAACACGGCGATTGCCGCCGCCATGGAGTTGTTGAACCGCATATCGAAATACGCGGGTACCGATGACCAGGACCGTGCCGTGATTCAGGAAGCGCTCGACATGATTGTGCGTGTTCTGTCGCCGATCGTGCCGCATATCTGTCACCGGCTCTGGCATGTGCTGGGTCACGAGGCTTCAGTCGTTGACGAGGCCTGGCCCGTGGTCGACGCTGACGCGCTGCGGAGTGACCACGTGCAGATCATCGTGCAGGTAAACGGCAAGCTGCGCGCCCGGCTGCAGCTGCCTGCTGCGGCGCCGAAAGAGGAGATCGAGGCGGCGGCGCTGGCTGACGAAAACGTGCGGCGATTCGTCGCGGACAAGCCGATTCGCAAAATCATCGTCGTGCCGGGGAAGCTGATTAATGTCGTGGTGTAGAAGTACGTTCCTCTTCGCCACGCTGTTGCTCACCGGCTGTGGATTTCAGCTCCGCGGCGACGTAGACTTCCCGCCCGGTATTTCGTCCGTGTACATCGATACGTCGTATCGGCATAGCCCATTTTATCGCGAGTTGACGACGACGATCCGCGATTCCGATCTCAAGCTCGAGACTGCACCGGAAAAGGCAGACATGGTCATCAAGGTGCTGACCGACGACACGGGCCGCAGGCCGCTGACGGTGTCCGCGCGCAATGTTCCACGCGAGTATGAAATCTATTACCTGGTCAGTTACTCGGTCTCGATCGATGATCGGGAAGTCCTGTCGCAGCAGCGACTCGTGCTCACTCGTGACTACACCTACGATGAGACCAAAGTGCTCGGCAAGGCACGCGAGGAAGACGTCTTGCGCGAGTCGATCGCCGCCGATCTCGTCGGCCTGCTGGTCCACCAGGTCAGCGCGATCCCGTAGGAGCGACTTCCAGCCGCGATTCCGTAAGAGCGGCTAGCTCCCCCCAATCACAACTTCGTTGGATTCGGAGCGTCCGGGTAAATCTCATCCGGATCGAAAACCTTTTCGGTTTCCGTAAACGTCAGCTCGAGCGGGCCGGCAGGCGTGTCGGGTATCTCGGTGCCGAACGGGACAGTCCGGTAGAAGCAGGACCGATAGCCGACGTGGCAGCTTGCTCCCCCGGTGACGTCGACGCGCATCCAGATGCAGTCCTGATCGTCATCGATTCGCAGCTCGCGGACTTTCTGGGTCAGGCCACTCGTAGCGCCCTTGTGCCAAATTGCCTGGCGGCTGCGGCTGAAGTAATGGGCTTCGCCGGTTTCGATGGTTTTTGTCAGCGCCACGGCATTCATATAGCCGTGCATCAGCAATTCGCCCGATTTGAAATCGGTCGTGACGGCTGGTATCAGACCGTTCTCGTCGAACTTCGGGGCCAGCTCGGTCCCTTCTTCGACCTGTTCAACGGTCTTGCGCGCGCCAAAGATTGTCGAAGACTCCAATTCCTGCTCTCCGGGTTGATCCGCCATGGTGATGTACGGGCGGCCGAATTGGTATTATAACCGGCTTGTCCAGCGATCCAGAAATGGCGATCCGGAAGGAATGACTCGGAATGACCTCGGACGAATGACTCTCCATCTCTACAATACGTTGACCCGGGCCAAGGAGGCCTTCGTGCCGCGTCCGCACAACGGCGGCGGCCCGGCACCGGTGACGATGTACGTTTGCGGGCCGACGGTATACAGCGCGCCGCATATCGGTAATGCGCGCCCGGCCGTCGTTTTCGACACGCTGGCCCGGCTGCTGCGCAGCCGCTACGCGCTGACCTATGCGCGCAACGTCACGGATGTCGACGACAAGATCAACGCCTCGGCAGCCGAGGCCGGGGTCGATATCGGCGAGGTCGCCGCTGAGAATCTCGTGCGCTATCACGATGACATGCGCTCGCTGGGTGTATTGCCGCCGGACCTCGAGCCTCACGCGACGGATCATATCGACCTCATGATCGACATGATCGGCCGACTGCTCGAAGGAGGTTATGCGTACGAGGCAGACGCTCACGTGTTGTTCCGCGTGTCATCGTTCGACGCCTACGGCGCGTTGTCGAAGCGCGACCCGCGCAAGTTGCTGGCCGGTGCGCGCGTCGAGGTGGCCAGCTATAAAGAAGCTCCGGGTGACTTCGTGCTGTGGAAGCCGTCGACACCGGAGCTGCCCGGCTGGGAGAGCCCCTGGGGCCGCGGCCGGCCCGGCTGGCACATCGAGTGTTCGGTCATGGCGGCGGAACATCTCGGGCGCACGATCGACATTCACGGTGGTGGTATCGACCTGATCTTCCCGCACCACGAGAACGAGATTGCACAGAGCACGTGCGCACACGGCGGCGAGCCGTTTGCCCGGTACTGGCTGCATAATGGCTTCGTCAATGTCGAGCATACGAAGATGTCCAAATCGCTGGGTAACATCGTGCTGGTTCACGACCTCATCGAGCAGGCGCCCGGTGAGGCGATCCGGCTCGCGTTGCTGAGCGCGCACTACCGCCAGCCGCTGGACTGGACGGGGCAGACGTTGGCCGAGGCCAGGCGCAAGCTGGATCGGTTGTACGGCACGCTGCGCGATATCACCGGCTGGCAGGCTCTGTGGCCGGAAGCTGCGCCCGACGAGGCCTTCGTCGCCGCTCTCGAAGACGACCTGAATACCCCCAAAGCACTGGCCGCGTTGTTCGATCTTTCACGCGAGGCGAACCGTTGCGCGTCGGCCGAGGAGGGCGTGCGCGTGGCGGCAATTCTGAGGGCCAGCGCCGAGTTCCTGGGGTTGCTTGGCGCCGATCCGGAACAGTGGTTTACGCAGACCGGGGGCCAGGTGGCGGACGGCGAAGAACTTCACAGCGATACGATCGGTCAAATGATTATGCAACGCAACGCCGCGCGCGCCGACAAGGACTTTGCGACCGCCGATCGCATTCGGGACGACCTGGCTGCGCACGGCATTCAGATCGAAGACGGCGCGGACGGTCCGCGCTGGCGCCGTAGCTGACTCCGCATGTGACGGATACGTAATGAAATGAATCACGAATTATCAGAAATCGAGCAGGCACAGGGCGAGTTGATCGAGGAATTCGAGTTATTCGACGACTGGATCGATCGCTATCAGTACATCATCGATCTCGGTAAGAACCTGCCCGAATTCCCGGAAGCCTGGCGCACCGAGGACAACCGCGTCCACGGCTGTCAGTCGCAAGTCTGGCTGAAGACGAGTGTCCGCGACGACCGCCTCGACTTCCAGGCGATCAGCGATTCGGCGATCGTTTCCGGCCTGATCGCCATCCTGATGCGGGTCTACGCCGGGCAGATCGCAGGCCAGATCGCGGCGTCCGAAACGCCCGCCTTCATTCACGCGATTGGCCTCGACGAGCATCTGAGTCCGACGCGCAGCAATGGCCTGAGTTCGATGATCAAGGTGATTCAGGCCGCGGCACGGGATTGTGTCCACTCCTGAGCCACGCAAGGCATCGCTGGGTGCGGCTGTCGTGGCCCGGATCATCCGTGGCTATCAGCTGCTGATATCCCCGGTCCTTGGACCGCGCTGCCGGTTTCACCCGACTTGCTCGGCTTATGCGCACGAGGCGATCGGGCGCTTTGGTCTGCTGCGTGGCGGCTGGCTGGCCGCCAAGCGGATCATCCGTTGTCAGCCCTTCTGCGAAGGGGGCGTCGACCCGGTTCCGGAGGTCTTCAACGGGTCCGGCCGCGGCACCCGTCCGGGTGTCCCTGGTCACCAGGACGGGCGCGGCGATGGGCCCGAATAGTCTGCTATATTGACCGCAGGTACACCCGGAATCGCCCGCACAGCAATGGACACAAAGCATCTGGACATTATTGTCTGCCCGGTCACGAAAAGCCCGCTGCAGCGACTCGACAGCGAGCGCCTCGCGCAGATGAATGCGGCAATCGACCGGGGCGGCGTGCAGAACCACGCCGAACTGAGTGTTTCCGACCCTCTGAGCGAAGCACTCGTGACCCGCGACGGCAGAGTGATTTACCCGGTCATTGACGGCATTCCGATGCTTATGGAAGAGGAGTCTATCGACTGGAATCAGATGGCCGAGTAGGGCGTACCCGTCAATCATCTGGGTCGAACATGTCGTGAAGCTGAATCCTCAGCAACTGGACTCACATCTGTCTTCGGGCATTGCGCCCGTTTACCTGATTTCCGGCGACGAGCCGTTGCTCGTCGATGAAGCGCTGGATGTGTTGCGAGCGGCCGCGGTCGCGCAGGGCTATACCGAGCGCGAGTCGTACATGGCCGAGCGCGGTTTCGACTGGGAACGGTTGGACGTGGGGCTGCAAAATCTGTCGCTGTTCGCGACGCGCCGACTCGTCGAAGTGCGCCTGCCAACCGGCAAACCCGGCGACAAGGGCGGCAAGTTCCTGACGAGCCTGGTGGCTGCGCCTGCCGAGGACACCGTATTTGTTGTCACCACGCCGGGCCTCGACAATAAGGCGCGGAAGACGAAGTGGGCATCCAGCCTTGTGAAACAAGGCATCTGGCTGGATCTTCCGGCACCGGACTTTGCGAGTCTGCCGCGCTGGATTGCCGGCCGCCTGCAGCGCGCCGGCCTGACGGGCGAGCCTGCTGCGATCGAATTGCTGGCCGCGCAGGTCGAGGGCAATTTGCTGGCCGCGAAGCAGGAGATCGATCAGCTCGTGTTGCTGGCCGAGGGGGGCCGCGTTACGGTCGACACGGTTCGCGAGTCCGTGGCCAACGGCGCGCGCTACGATGTGTATCAGCTGACCGATGCCGCGCTGGTCGGCGATGTGGGGCGCGCCATCCGCATCCTCGGCGGGCTCGAACGTGAGGGCATCGCGGCGCCACTGGTGATGTGGAGTCTCGCGCGCGAGATCGGCACGGTCGCCGACGTCGTTTACCGGATCGACGGCGGCGCCTCGCCAGCCAAGGCGATGGCCGATGCGCACGTGTGGGGAGTTCGCCAACCGTTGATCGGGCGTGCGACGCGCACACGCTCGCCGGCCGCGGCGCGTGCGTTGCTCAGGCGTGCGGCGCGCACCGAGCGCATCGTCAAGGGTAAATTGCAGGGCCAGCCCTGGAATGCATTGCGCGAGCTGACACTGTCGCTGGCGGGTCACTATCGGCTTGCGGCGGAGATCGCCTGAGTCAACCCATGACGAGGGTCACCATTTCTCGATGACAACGATCGGCATATTCGGCGGGACATTTGACCCGATTCATGTCGGCCATTTGCAAACGGCGACCGAGTTACTCGAGCAGCTCGGGCTCGCCGAGGTTCGTTTCGTCCCCTGTCACGTGCCCCCGCACGACAAGTCGCCGATGGCGAGCGCGGAAGTGCGCCTGCGGATGTTACAGGCGGCCGTCGACGGTACGCCGGGGTTCATTATCGACGAGCGAGAGCTGCGGCGCGCCGGTCCGTCGTATTCGGTCGATACGCTGGAATCGATGCGGTCCGAATTTGCGGGTCGCCCCCTGGGGTTGATCGTCGGCATGGACGCGTTCACGACGCTTGCGTCGTGGCACCGCTGGGAAGATTTGTTCGGCCTCGCGCATATCATTGTCGTCCATCGCCCAAGCGCCGAAGTACCGGGTGCGGGCGCGCTCGGCGCGCTGCTCGACGAGCGCCGCGTGCGAGATGCCGCCGATCTCGATCGGTCGCCGGCGGGAGGCATCCTGCTGCATGCAGTGACGCAGCTCGACATTTCGTCGACGGACATCAGGGGCCGGGTCCATCGTGGCGCGAGTCCGCGATACCTCGTGACTGAGCCGGTTGCCGACATCATCGCAGCGACCGGCTGCTATCGTGACTCAGGAGCGGGTGACTCAGGAGCGGGTGACTCAGGAGCGGGCGACTCAGGAACCGGCGACTAGGAACAGGCGGTCGGATGGCATACGAAGGAGGTGTAAATACGTGCGCAGCAACAAGTTAGTCGAACTGGTCGAGGAGGCCGTGGATGATCTGAAGGGCCTGGACACGCAAACGCTGAATGTCAGCGGGCTGACGTCGATCACGGACTACATGATCATCGCCAGCGGCACATCGGCCCGGCATGTGCGGTCGATCGCCGACCGGGTTATCGAGCGGGCCAAGGAGGCCGGCGTCGAGTTGCTCGGTGTCGAAGGACATGACTACGGTGAGTGGGTGCTGGTCGACCTGGACGACGTCGTCGTGCATATCATGCGCCCGCTAACGCGCGACTTTTACAAGCTCGAGAACCTGTGGAACATGGATGAACAAGGCAGGTTGCCGATCGCAGCTTCGGATGCCGAGGCGGCGAACTGACCGCCGGCGATGCGCATCACCATCCTTGCAGTCGGCACCCGCATGCCCGGCTGGGTTGCCAGCGGTGTCGATGCCTACCGAAAACGGATGCCGCCGCATATTCAGGTTGATGTCGTCGAGATCCCGCCGGGCCACAGATCGGCGCGCGCGTCCGTCGATGGGGCCCGGGAGAAGGAAGCCGCGGCGCTGCTCAAGCGCGCCTCGCGATCTGACGTGGTCATTGCGCTGGATGAAACCGGCGAGGCATGGAGTTCGACCGCGCTGGCCGGGCGGATGCGTGACTGGCTGGATGGAGGCGCCGATGTTGCCCTGTTGATCGGTGGACCCGACGGTCTGACCGATGAGTGTCGCCGGGAAGCCCATGCGATCTGGTCACTGTCGCGGCTGACCCTGCCGCATGGCCTCGTGCGGGTCGTGTTGACCGAGCAGCTATATCGCGCCTGGACCATTCTCCAGGGACACCCTTATCACCGTGAGTAGGGTCACCGTGAATAGGGTCACCGCGCATAAGGTCGTCGTCGATCATGCGCGCTGACCGCGAGACCCCCGCATTCTTGTATCTTGCGTCGGCTTCGCCGCGCCGGAGTGAATTTCTGCGCCAGCTTGGGATCGAAATCAGGGTGACGCCCACTGAGGTCGATGAGGCCATCCGGCCGGGTGAGGCGGCCGATGCGTACGTGACGCGGCTGGCGCTG
>SMVA01191504.1_pt1 | contig 42217 bp, 38 predicted proteins | sample 2456451 | NCBI WGS metagenome assembly SMVA01 (sample SAMN11095933, study PRJNA526329) | marine sediment metagenome | biome: Marine sediment; feature: Surficial sediment; material: Deep marine sediment; isolation source: Hadal surficial sediment | place: Pacific Ocean | collected 2014-05 | depth...
GAATGTTCGCCTTGCAACGGTGCAGCCAAGCGGACTCCGGCCGGGGTCCGGCTGTACTCCACCGCGAGTCCGGATTGCCACATTTTGCCGGCTTCCGGATGATCGACGACAACCATGTGACCGCGCTCGCGCAGGGCGACGTCCTCCGCCACCTCCCCGGCATTCAGCACAGCCGCCGCCGGAATGCCCAGCTCGCACAATTTCTGTGCGAGTTCCAGTTTGTCCCAGGCAGCCGTCTGCGCCTGCAACAGTTCACCAATTTCCGCTTCCGCGGATTTGCGCTCGGGACTGGTTTCATACGCGCCGCCATCGATCTCGAGCAACTCACACAGCGCAACCCATTGCCGGTCGGATTCGACCGCGATCGCGAGCCACTGATCATCGCCAAGTGCTGCGAAAATGCCGTGGGGTGCGAAACAGGGATGTGAATTGCCTGCGGGCCCGCGCACCTCGGCGTTCATCTCGTATTCCAGCCAGGCATCGCCAATGAAGGTGAAGTTGGCCTCCTGCATGGACAGATCGATGTATTGACCTTCGCCGGTACGATCCCGATGCAGGAGTGCCAGCGCAATTGCCGCGAAGCCACAAAGCCCGGCAACGGGATCCGGATACATCTGTCCGGAGTTGAGAGGGTCGCCATCGACATAGCCCAGCAATGCTGACATGCCGGAGGACGGTTCTATCGTGCCACCGATCCCCGGCACGTTCGCCCAGGGACCACTGGCGCCATAAGCGGAGAGACTCGCCATCACGATATCGGGCTTGATGGCCTTCAGCTGCGCATAGTCGAGTCCGAAATTACCCATGACGCGCGGCGAAAAATTGTCGGCAACGAAGTCGGCTTGGGCGACGAGTGACTTGAACAACACCACGCCCTCCGCGGTGCTGAGATCCAACGTGATGCACTTCTTGTTGAGGTTCACAGAGTTGTACAAGGGGCTGCAGTTCCAGGCGTGCTCGGCGCGCTCACCCAGCAGCTTGGGAATCGGGTTCTGATAGGTACCGCGCCAGCTGTCGAGGCGGCCGCGTACCTCGAGCTGAATCACTTCAGCGCCATTGAGCGCGAGCAATTCAGTCGCGTACGTGCCCGCCCAGGCCTGGGTCAACACGACGCCCCGGAAGCCTGCAAGCGGACCCACACCCGGTGCGCGTGCTCGGATGGGGGTAACTGTTGGTGTCCCCGTAGTCAAAAACTCCGGATCATCCGAACGAGGCTTACGCATTTCGCGATCCAGCCGCCAATCGCTGCGACTCATCACCGCAAACGGACCGGGGTAGCGCTTGCCAGACGGAGAACGGCGAAAAAACTCGCGAGCGAGAAACTGTGGATTCTCGCTGAGGTCGTCCATCTGCAACACCGGCCCGGCGATTACGCGCTGCGCCGCCAGCGCGTCGAACAGCTCCATCCGCGTCCAGCTCGACATTGCTGCGCTCAATCGGTCTGCAAAGCGATCTTTGTGCTTTGGCCGCAGGCCCGCCTGTTGCAACGTTTTATCCTCGGCGAGATCCTCCAAGCCCAGCAAGCGCATCGCTTTCACCCAGAACATCGGCCGCGATATGGTTAGCGCAAAAAATCCATCCGCCACCGGTACTGGCCCGTCGTTCACATCCCGCGGCAGCTTCCTCGGCCAGATATAACCGGAATACTGATAGCGCAGCGGCGCTGGCGCGAACGTGGATACACACACCTCCAACTCCGCGATGTCGAGCAATTGCCCCGCCGAGTCGTTCGCCAGCTGTTCCAGCAACGCAGCCAGGATACAGCCAAACGCAAACGTTCCTGCCTGATAGGAAACCTGATAGCCGCTTGCCTTGAGCGGCTCTCGTGCGCTGAGTCCATTGACCGAAGCCCAGCCGGACAACGCGGCTACTGTCAGATCGGTTCCTGCAAACCGGGATCTCGTGCCGGACTGACCGTAGGGAGTAATCGCGCATACCAAGGCGGTGGGATTCAATTCGGCCAACTGCCGATAATCAAGTTCTCTCTCGGGCAGCGTATCTGTGACAATCACGTGCGCCTTTGGGATCAACGCAGCCACATCCTCAATTCGGCCGAAGCGTTTGTTGGCAAGGAAGTAACGTGCCGGAATGCTCTCACCATTGCTGAACGGTGGATGCTGCCGGATGGGATGGCCGGATTCGGCTTCCGCACACATCACCTCCGCACCGTAGTCTGCGAGCAACCGGCTACACCAGGCGGATGATGCGCGTCTGCCGAAATCGATTACACGAATGCCCGTCAGCGTGAGCGTTTTCGTCATACCCCGGTCACCTCCCCCTTTGCACCCTGAATTGCGCCGCTGCAGTGCGCCGTTCGCTTGAGCCACACCCACGATCGCCTGTGTATCTACTGTAGTGAATCCCGCACCGTATTGGCAGTCCGCCCGGCAACCGTGGCACGCTACCGCAGTGATTGGTATGGTGCGAATCCGGCACACAGGGAAGGAAGCATGGAAACCGCACCACAACACGCAGGATTTTCCGCCGCGAGGCTCGCGCGCATCACCGAGCATCTCGAAACCAACTACATAGAGCCGAAGAAAATTGCGGGGTGCCAGGTCGTGGTGTCGCGCCACGGCCACGTTGCCTATTACAACTCGTTTGGCTCGATGGATATCGACCGCGGAAAACCCATGGCGGACGATACGATATTCCGTATTTACTCCATGACCAAGCCGCTCACCTCAATCGCACTGATGCAACTGTATGAACGCGGCATGTTCCAGCTGAACGATCCAGTACATCGCCTGCTACCGCACTGGCGCGAGCAGCAGGTTTACGTGTCGGGTGAAGGCGAACACATCCAACTGCGTAAACCTGATCGCCCGATGACCATGCGCCATATGCTGAGTCACATGACGGGCCTGTCCTATGGCGCGACTCATCATCCGGTTGACAAGATGTACCGAAGTCAGGGTGTGCGTCGCACCGAAGGAGAAACACTCCTAAGTTTTACTGACAAGCTGTCAAACATACCACTGCACTTTGCACCAGGTGAACGATGGATGTATTCATATTCGACAGACGTCTGCGGCCATCTGGTCGAGCTGCTATCAGGAATGACACTGGACCGCTACTTCGAAACCCACCTGTTCGAACCACTCGGCATGACGGATACGGCGTTCCACGTGGCAGAAGAAAAGGCGGGCCGCTTCGCGGCAAACTACGAACGAGCACCGGATAAATCGCTCAGATTGATCGACGACCCTGCAACGAGCACATACCTCAGAGAATCATCGTTTCTCTCCGGCGGCGGCGGCCTGACCGGCACCACGGCCGACTACCTGCGATTCTGCGAAATGCTGCGCAATGGCGGTAAATCCGATGACGAACGGATCATCGGCGCGAGAACACTCGAGCTGATGCGGCAGAACCACCTGCCGGGTGGCCAGGACCTGACACGGCTCGCGGTCGGCGATTTTTCGGAGACCGCCTATGAAGGCGTTGGTTTCGGCCTCGGCTTTGCCATGTCGTTGAACCAGGTCGCGGCCGGTGCGCTCGGGGTGGGCGACTACTACTGGGGCGGGGCTGCCTCGACGATCTTCTGGGTGGATCCGCTGGAAGACCTGATCGTCGTATTCATGACCCAGCTGATGCCATCGACTACGTTCAACTTTCGCGGCCAGTTGAAAAACATCATCTATTCGGCAATCGAGGACTAGCAACCTGTTTTTCAACACGCTGCGAGTGTTCTATCCAGAAGAAAGCTTTACGTCGCGTTCGATTTTTTCAGTATCGAAGCAGCCGCCATGTCCCCATGCCAACCAAATGTTACCGCTCAGGAGCATATAGCTGAATTGGACACCGATGAGCAATAAAATTCCCGCTCGGTAATCTGTTTCAAGAAAGTCAACTAACTACTCCGCAGATGCGTGCGGATACCACCGCCGAGTAAGCCGAACGCGGCCAAGAACAATAGCCCCGCGACGATCTTTGCGCGCATGAAAAATTCCTCCTGCCGCGATCTGAGCGCATCGAGACCTCCCTTCACCGGAAAAATTCCGTTGTTTTCGAAACTCGCATACATGTCGGCGAGCCTACCTTGCAGCTCTTCGTCATATGCCGAGTACTCGGTATGAACGACGCGCATCAATTCAGAGGCTGATTCTGAATATTCAAATGGACCCACACCATAATCTGGATCGGCTATGAACGTACGCTGATTCAGCACAAAGCGAGTCACCACATGCCCCTCCAATCCAAACACGATCGCTTCGATGCCGCGCGCTCGTAGAAGCTCGAAGAGCAGGTAAGCGCGCTGATGGCAAAAACCACAGCTAAAACGCGACCGGACCAGCAATCCGTCGGTAAACACCATTGCGCTGCTGCGCCAGATCGCCAGCAGGATACGCTCCAGAGACGAGAATCCAACGTTTTCGGCATCGCAATGGCCGGTGGTCAGGTGCTCGTATCGGGTGAGGTCGCGTACCCAGGCCAAGACGTTTTGCTCGTCCGGCCACACAGATGCGTGGCCTTGGTAGGTGGACGACCCTGCCATGCTCACAGGTATGGACGGTACACTTCTGCGTCCGACCCGATCAACGTCCGCCGCTACCACAGTGTGCTCGGAGACCACGGCAAGCAAAAACAGGTCACTAAACAAATACGCGATTGCTTTGCGAGGCGAATGCGAATCGGTGGTCCTATTTTCGGGCGACCTGGCGTGTCTGGAACTACGAGTATAAAGCGGCATGAAGGAACTCTAACTCTCGGTCTTTAGCTGAAAAAAATTCAACTGACTAGCGTCCAATGATCCGACGGACACCAACGGGTGATACGACCGTCCTGTATTGGGCTCATCGTCTCTAAAGTAGTTGTAATACAGGTCGGTTTCCACATCCAGATACTGACCTGGAAATCTCAGATTGACTGTGACGGTGTTCGTATCTCCATCGGGATCTTCATTGGCAGCGGATTCCCCAAACGGATCGCTATCCCAGCGCCATACCACCGTACGGTTGGAATCCGTCGCCGTTCACGGCGTGCCGGGATGACCCGCATGGATTTACCATGTCGTTGAACGAAGTCGCGGCCGGTGCGCTCGGGGTGAGCGACTACTACTGGGGCGGGGCTGCCTCGACGATCTTCCGGGTGGATCCGCTGGAAGACCTGATCGTCGTGTTCATGACCCAACTGATGCCATCGGCTACGTTCAACTTCCGCGGTCAGTTGAAGAACATCATCTATTCAGCAATTGAGGACTAGCGTCCTGTGACAGAGACATGCGCAATGCTCTCCTCAGGAGCCACGTTCCAAAAGGCCTTTGCTCGCCAGTAGTCTCACCAATTCATCCAAACGCTTGCGGGTTCGAAGATAATCCTGAACGAGCGGGACGCAGAGGCTGAAAACAATTACGACAAATAGGTACGTAGATTTTATGTCCTCCCCCCCTATGCTCATAAACCAGACACTAAGAAGAATCAGCGCGCAGGATGACCACAGCGCAAATGGGGAGCTGAGCCATCGTCTCTTCACCGATACCAGGAGCCTGTATTCTTCGTCAACTGCCCGTCCCAAATATGCGGCATATTCCGAATCGACCCGACCTTGTTGGCTACTCACATCGTTTCTCCTTGATTCCATCTAACCGTATCGACGATCGCATTAGCGACCGAACCCAATCAACAATTTGCAACTGCGAGGATTTCACGAGCGACAGGGTGTGGATCAACCTCCACCCATCCGGGGTGAGGACAAATTGTTGACGCGCGCTTCGGTAGCAACCTTCTGGTTTTCTGCGCCGCCCTTTGCAATGCAGATCGCGCGCAGCCCTGCTTCGTTCTCCTCACGCAGTACCGTAAAAGCGTCATCCCAGAAAATTGGCCTGCGGAAGTAAATATCAAGGTCAATCTGCTCAGGTGCATAGCCGCTCATGATCGCGGCTAGCAGGTAGTGCACGCCCATGCCACCGCCAATGAGCGGGGCTCGGAACCCGGCCTTCTGCGCAGCCGCCATTTCATAGTGAATGCTGTTGCCTTCGGAACTGTATCGCTTGACCTGCTCCGGGGTCAGTTGATGACTGCCGGCATGCGTCAGCGTCGATAGATTTTCTATCACCGGCGGCGGCCGCTCCCCCGCACCGTGCACGCCGACTTTGCTCGGGTCCGGTTTCAGTGATCGCCGGCGTGCCGTTACGACCCGCGCGCCGGATTCATCCTCAAACCAGACATCGGTGTCGATGGTCCGGCCTCTGGGTACAGGGGTAACAGCGGTAATGCGGCCACGCACTGTCAACGGTTCGCCGAGCCGGGCTGGTCGGTGCTGCACGAGCGACTGCAGCATGTTGACGTTTCCTTCAGCGGTGATTCCGCTGTTGATTCCCGCGTGAATCGCCTCGCCGATGAAAAAGGAGGGATCCACGGTGTCTGCGTAAATGGCCGGATCGAGCCCGCACGCACTGAGTTTCTCCGCCTGATGAGCGGCGGAAACAATTACCACGTCGGTGAGATATTCAAACCCTTCGTGCGGATCCACCCAGTGAGTCGCGCTTTCGTGTTCGCCAGGTACCATCACGACTTCCGTCGGTAGCGGCCTACTTGCGCAACCGCAACAGAAACCGATCCGTTTGCCCGCGGATCTCCGGTGCGAAAACGCTCGCTGCATGGTCGTCCGCCGGATTGCTCAACAGAGCACTGTCGGCGTCCACGCTGAACGGTGTAAGCGCGATAACTTCGAGCACTTTGGACTTCTCGATGCGATGCAACTCGGCATTGTCATTTTCCGCCGTACCGACATGATCGATGAGACCGAACACGCCACCGGGTTTGAGGAATTTATAGGCTTCCATCAGCAGATAATTGGCCGCTTCAGCTCCGCCGTTGTTGTACAGATCGTGAAAATTCAACGCGAACATCACCGCATCCACACTCTCATCCGCCAGGCCGAGATCGGTAAGCGGCTGGTCAAGGCGCTCCACGTTGGCGAGCCTGCCAGCCGTCAGCCGTGCCGCCATCGCCTTGTCATTCACGCCATCGCGCATGGTCAGTAAAAACTCGGTGTTTTGCGCATAAACCTTGCCATCCGCACCCACCGCATGGGAGAGCACTTCGGTATACCAGCCGCTGGCGGCAAACATATCGACGACGGTCATACCCGGCGTGATTCCTAGAAAATCCATGACTGCGGCCGGTTTTCTGCCGCCATCGCGCGCGCGATCGGCTTCGGAGCGCTGCGCCAGGCTTGTCTGCAGCGCTATCGGTTGCGTGGTTTCATCGGCAGCCGCTTGCGCGGTATCGACCGGTTCGGGGCCTGCATCGGCTGCGGCCGATTCGCGGGTGGTTTCTGGCTGGCAGGCTGCCAGAGATACCGAGATCATGATTAAAGGCACTATCAGACGCATCGCATTACTCTCCTGTTCAAGCGCTTACAGGATACCCACGTTGACCCGCACAAGTCACTGCTGGTCGGCTGCGCGTCCTGTCGCAAGCTATGGCAGCAGCGGCAGGCGCACGTTGGCAGTACCAAAGACGCGTGTCTCCTGTGCGGCGTTTTTTACCGTCAAATCGAGTTCTACGAGGCCCGAATCTTCGTCGATATCGGTGACCACGGCATCTATGAAGCAGGGCTCATCCGCCAGCAGCGGTGCCCGGAATACGGTATCGACAAATTCCACTCTGGCCAGCGGCGCCCAGCGATGAATCATGCTGGTCAGAAAACCCATCGCCATGATTCCCGGGACGAGCGCTCCGGGTAAGCCTTCTTTGCGCGCCTTTTCATGGTCACTGAAGCGACCACCACGGCCCCAGCCGACAGCGGCCGCAAACTCGCTGGTAGCTGCCAGCGATGTATCGGGCTCAAACGCTTCGAGCTCGGCGCCAAACTCAACGTCCTGGATGGATTTGACGCTCACTCCTGCGGCCGCTCCCTGACTACCATTCGCGAATCGCTCGTCGCCACGTGCTCACCGTCGGCATTGAAGATCTCCATGCGCGAGACGATGAAGACCATTCGTCCCGACCGGCCGGTCTTATCGTAGATGTCGTGCAGATGCGTGCGTCCCGTGAGGGGCTCGCCGGGTGTAACCGGCTTGATGCAGGTGACCGCCTTACCACCATCCATCGGAATGCCACCAAGCTTCGGAAATTCTATCGGTAGATGTCGACCGGCTGCGAGGCTTGCTATGAACGCCGGCACCGCCTGAAAGTCGGCGTGGTCGGCATCGATGAATTCCGGCAGCGTCTCGCCCGACATTCTGGCCACGGTGATGGCTTTCTCCGGGTCGAGCACGAATGTTTTGGTATCAAACTCCAGATTCAAGAATCGCGCCTTGAGTTCATCGACGTCTATCATGATCCGCTGCCCTGCCCCCAATCGATACTTGTGACTTCTAGTTCGTTCATCCAATACGTTCATCTTAGCAACTGCCGACCACCTTGCGCGAACCAATGGTGATTACTCGAAAAGATTTACCAGCAGCCCGTTGAAAAAGGACGTCGTCAGATACTGCGGCCTCCATCCACATTGATGCTCGTTCCAGTTAGAAATTCCCCGTCTTCCGAGGCGAGAAAGGTTACAGCCGCTGCGACATCGCGTGGTTGCGCCAGCCGGCCGCGGGGAATGGTACTCGTCAACGTCGCGCGCATCTCTTCACTCAAAACGTCATGACCGGTTGCCCCTTTCATGAATCCGGTTTCAGAGGCAACCGGATTGACTGCGTTCACGGTAATGTTATGACGAGCGACCTCGAGTGCGAGCCCTTTGGTCATGGTCAGTACCGCACCTTTGGTCGCGTTGTAGGGCGTCACTCCCGGTCGTGGGGCAATGGCGCCTATTGACGCGATATTGATGATGGCCCCGCCACCCTGTTCGATCATAGTGGGAATGGCATGTTTACAACCCAGAAACACGCCTCGCGCATTCACAGCAAACACCGCATCGAACTCAGCAACCGATATTTTCCAGAGCACCTTGCTCAGATGCGAATAGCCAGCGTTGTTGACGAGCACGTCGAGGCGACCGTACGTGTCGAGTGCGGTCTGGATCAGTGCAGCGACCTGATCCTCCTCACTTACGTCGACTGTCTTCTGGCAGGCGCTGCCGCCGGCGGCATTGATGTCAGCGGCAACGCGGGTGCTGGACTCGACGTTGAGATCCGCCACGACGACGCTTGCACCCTCACGGGCAAACCGCTCGGCGATTGCCGCCCCGAAGCCGGAACCCGCACCCGTTACGACCACACACTTGTCTTCAAAACGCTTCATTGCCCACCCCGCACTGTTTGCCCAGCCGTTCATTCTAGAGCTTTTACCCGATCGCTACAGGCGGCAAGTCGATTCCGGTTACTATCATCGGCGCAGGGAGGAGCACTCAATGGCAGATGTAGCGCCAGCAGACGCCGGTTCTGGGCAGATTGCGGCGGCCGAAGAGACTATCCGGAACTCGGGCCGGCGAGCTACGCGCTGGGCCTGCTTTTCGTCGCTTACATATTTTCCTTCATCGATCGCCAGATTCTCGCGTTGCTGGTTGGGCCCATTCGGGAAGATTTCGGAATCAGCGACTTCCAGTACAGTCTGCTGCAGGGAGCGGCGTTTGCCCTGTTGTACGCCTTCGCCGGGCTGCCCATTGGCCGGCTGGCTGATCGTTATTCACGCCGGTTGATCATCTCCACTTCCGTCTTCTTCTGGAGCCTGACAACGGTCGGTTGCGGCCGCCAGCGGTTACAAAGACGCTTACGTGCGAACGATTTTCTTTACCGCATTGTTGGCCATCGTCCCCGCGGTCTATGCGCCACTTTCCGGCAGCGCCCAGACGACGCTTATTGTCCTCTGGCCGGCGGTACTGCTCGGCGGTTCTTACCTGGGAGTGATGGCCGTGTCGTTTGTCGTCATCACGCCGAACCAGATGCGTGGCCAGATGACGGCGCTGTATATCTTCGTCACCAACATCCTCGGCATGGCTGTCGGGACGAGCGTGCTCGCCGCCTTCACCGATTACGTCTATCAGGATGATGGTTTGCTACACTACTCGATCGCCACGGTGAACGCTCTGTTCTACCCGGCGGCGGCCCTACTATTCTGGTATTGCCTGCCGGCGTATCGCAAAAGCGTCGAGGAATCGGGAAACTGGCAGGCACAGCCTGGGGGAAACCATGAGATATCGACTGTTGGGAAAAAGTGGGCTGCGGGTTTCCGAGCTTGCGCTCGGCGCGATGACGTTCGGCGTCGAGACCGGGTTCGGTGTCGACAAGCAACAAAGCCGTGCAGTTTACGATGCCTTTCGCGCAGCGGGTGGCAATTTTATCGACACCGCCAACGTCTACGCTGCGGGTTCCAGTGAATCCTATCTCGGTGAATTCATAGCGGGTGAGCGTGAACGTATCGTGCTCGCAACCAAATTCACCGGCGGCATGCGCGGGCGCGATGTGAACGCCACCGGCAATTCACGAAAAAACATGATGCAGTCCGTGCACGCAAGCCTTGAGCGGCTGGCAACGGATTACATCGATCTGTATTGGGTCCACGCCAGAGACTACCTCACGCCCATCGACGAGGTTATGCGTGGACTCGACGATCTCGTGAGCCAGGGCAAAGTGCTGTACATCGGCGTCTCCGATACACCCGCCTGGGTGGTTTCACAAGCAAACACACTGGCTGAGTTACGCGGCTGGTCGCAGTTCGTCGGCTTGCAGATTCGCTATTCGCTCGTGGACAGGACCGTCGAGCGGGAGTTGCTGCCGATGGCTCGCGCCCTGGATTTGGCGGTCACGCCATGGGGAATCCTGGGTGCCGGAGTTTTGAGCGGCAAGTACAACGCTGCACCTGACACCGAAGGCCGGGCGGCGATGCGCGGACAGATTTCCGAACGCTCCCTGGCCATCGCCGCCGAGGTCATCGCGGTGGCAGAAGAGATCGGCGCCACGGCATCACAAGTTGCCATCGCCTGGGTGCAATGCGGCGAAGGCAACATCATTCCGCTGGTGGGAGCCCGAACCAAAACTCAGCTGGTAGAAAATCTCGGCGCGCTGGACGTCAAACTCGATGCAGATCATCTGCAACGTCTCAACGACGCCAGCGCCATTGAGTCCGGCTTCCCGCACGACATGCTGCGCCCACAGGCCCAGGCAGTCGCTAAACACCTGGACAACCATCGGGCAAACTACACCCCGGAATGGTAGGCGCGCCATGGCTGTGACGGTCTTCCTGTCGTTCGACTTTGATGCGATGTCATCGTGAATCTACGCTCGGTAATCGCCTTTCCAGGCTAAATGCGGCGACGGTAGATCAGCAGATCCAGCAGGCCCAAAGCCGCCAGTAGAATCAGCGCCAGCAGAAAACGTGGATCACTCAGGTAGATCTGAGGCTCGACCGGGTAAGCGATGGTTTTATCCAGCGCTGCGGTCTTGAAATCATGTTTGCCACTGAATATCGGGTTAAGCGCTATTTCCAGCAGATCGCGCCGGCTGCGATAACGCATCAGGGCCGCCATGTCCCAGCGCTCAGCTCCCTGGATCCCCACGACGTCCATCGCGCTGAACACGGCCAGACCCATGAACACTGGATGGCACGCCCGTTTGAAAAGTTCCGGATACATGTGCTCCATGTAGCGATTCATTAATTGTTCCGCCGTCTCCCCGGGCTCGGCACCCGCAACCGACGGCGGGTTATCCGCCATATCGATGTTGTTGACCATCAGGAACTGTCGGCCGGTATCGCTTTCCATGAAACGTTGCAAATCGGCGATCTGCGCAGGCCCGGCTCCATTCGCGCGCATCTGCTCGGTGAACGCCGCGATTTCCTGCGCTGTCAGCGGACCACCGAAATCCGTGTACCAGTAGCAGAAAAGCAGATAGAACACTGCCGGAACGGACCAGAGCAACGCGCGCGACCGGGATTGTAATTTCACGATTCAGTAGTACCCCGCAAGTGGCACCATTATTCCATATAACCATTGCGTTGTGCACTATTTTAATGACACCCATTATTTTAGCCAATATACTGCGCAGCGGACAACGCCAATCTAGCAGCGTATTGAAAAACACACTGCTAGTCCGAACACGAGTCCAGAACGGGGTCGCATCGAGTGTGAAACGACTGATCCGAATTTTCAGCGTGCTGCTGGTGGCCCTCGTGGTATTCGGCGGAGTTCTTTTCGGCTACCCCCGGCCTACCGATACTACCGAGGCAAGGGTCTTTGCCAGTAACGGTGCGGCAGTGAATTACTGCGATCTGCCTGAACTCGATGGCAGCGGGCCGAGTGCCAGCGACATTCCCAAGGCATTCACCCCGGATTGTGGCTGGACACAATGGCCGATGCCGATTCTGGCAAATTGCAGAGAACCACTTGCCGAAGGCGTCGTTGATCTGCGCGGCCTGTGGCGCAGCACCGCCCCGGCAGGCTTCGATCACGTCGAACGAATCGAGCAATGCGGCAACCGCACTGTCGTGACCGCCGGTGGCATCATCCACGATTTTTTCACCGATGGCACGCTGGCCAATGGCTCGCGGGACATCGAGCCGCCAAGCTGTATTAACACCTGGGTCGCCATAGACTGGGAGGACGAGGTGATGAAGTTTCATCCGTTCGGCCTGCCCTACACCATTGTTACGCGGCAGCTGCACAACGATCAACTGGTGTGGAATTATCCGCGCATCGGCGAAGTGCGAATGGATCGGATCTGTCAGGTGCCGCCCGCACACGCAACCCGTTCGGCCGGCTGAATCAGGCGGTTACCGAAGGTGTCCCGCACTAACTGCCGCGGTTGTCCGGGTTTAACTACAGCGGGTTGTCCCGCATGAACTGCAGGGCGGCCTTCACGAGCGCAGCGGGAGCCTGCTCCTGCAGAAAATGTCCGGCTCCTTCGATCGTAACGTGCTGCTGGTTCTTAGCTCCAGGCACCGTCTTCTGAAAGCGCACGTGGGCGCCGGCCGTCACCGGATCTGAGTCACTGAAAGCGGTAAAGAACGGCTTCTGCCAAGTCTCGAGCACCTTCCAGGCCGCACGATTGGCCGCGATCGCCGGGTTGTCGGGCATGATCGGCACGAGACTTGGAAACTGCCGTGCTCCTGCCATATAGCGGTCCTCCGGAAAAGGCGCGTCGTAGGCAGCCGCCCGCGCGTCATCGAGCATTCCGCCGGAACTGAACTTGACGACGTCGCTGACGCGCAGTTGCGGTGTTTCGGCGCAAAATTTCACCCAGTGCAGAAAGCCCATGCCGGATGTGTCCGCGATCATCGCCGCCCCCATGTCAGGTGCATTGAGGTGCACCGGCAGGGTCTCGTAGTAAGCACGCATGCCATCGCTGATCTCGGCAACCTTGTCATCTTCGATCCCCGCCGCATCGGGCAGGCCCGTATTGGCGGTGATGATCCGTGCGAACCGTTGCGGCATCTCCGCTGCAACACGCAATCCGATCAGTCCACCCCAGTCCTGGCACAGCAGCGTGATTGCCTGCAGATCGAGATTTTCCAGCAGTGCTTTCAGCCAGGCGACATGCCGGGCATAGGTGTAATCCGAGCGCTGAGTCGGTTTGTCCGACCTGCCAAAACCGATGAAATCCGGCGCTATGACTCGATAGCCCTCCGCGACGAACAGCGGAATCATGAATCGATAGAGATAGGACCAAGTCGGCTGGCCATGCAGACAGAGAATCAACCCGCCATCGCCGGGCCCTTCGTCCAGGAAGTGCATTCGCAGATCGTCCCCACCGTCGGGGTCGGGCACGTCAGTGTAGCGAGCGGTGAACGGGTAACCATCCAGGTTGGCGAATCGATCATCGGGTGTACGAAGGCATTGCATGGCAGGCTCCCATTATAGAAACGACGCTCCAGGTTGCAGACGTCTAAGGTCGTGAGTTCGGCAACATAATCAGAATCTCTGAAACAACTCGTGTCGAACATTGCACCAGTCTATCTCCACAAACAATGAACGCCATTATTTTTAGTCGGATACTTCAATCGTAACCCCCAAGATGCTTTTGCAACGAGGTAAGCAAGCGGCGCAGCGTTCCGGTCAGGAGCGCGAATTCGGCATCAAGGCGCGCCAGTGGCTCTTCGGTATCGGCGGCATCGTATTCTGTGCTGGCGTCGAGACCCAGCAACTTGAGCTTGCGTAAGACGCCCTCCTGGTCGATGACGCAACTCAACAGATCATCAAATACGACGGCAAGGCGATCGAGTCTGAGGCCATCTCTGACATGTCTGCGCACGCTGGCATCCGTTAACTCGATGTCCAGCCAGCTGACCGAAGCGCCGCCGACGGACGGATCCAGCATCCGGCATTCCCGACCAAGCACGAAATTGGTCGGGCCTTGACCAAGGAAGATTCTGGTCAGCAAGCCAGCGAGCGACTGTTTGAAACCCAGTGGCGTTACCCGCAGAGTGGCCAACGCATCGCGGAGCGTTTCCAGAAACCTATCGGCCTGGGTATCTGAGGCCGTATCAATACCGAGGAGCTTTTCACTCGCCAGATAAAACCCCCAGGTTCGCTCAGATTTCAGCAGGGCTTTCGGCACGAGCTCAGCATGGACTGCTTCTGTGAGTTCACGTTTCTCCTTCCGGCCCGGGTCGCGCTGGGTTCGGTTGCGGAATTCTCTGACTCGTTCCTCCAGCGCTTCGTTGATCGCAGCGGGCGGCAAGAGTCGCGTCTGACTGCGCAGGCGCAGGAGGTCCGCACCGCCGATACGTCTTGCCAGAATGGTCTCCGTCTCACCTCCCGGCGCCTCCCAGCCGGAGCTGCGCTCGGTGAATGAACCACAGGGTTTGAAAGCCGTGTTGAGAAGTTTACCGGCAAGTTCCTCGGCAGATTCCGGCCAGTCACTTTGCAGTCGATACAGGCGTAGGTTTCTAAACATCTGTTGCTTCCATTGGGCGCGCCATTATCCAGATAGCTCGCAGCAGAGTCACTGTGGGAAACGCAAATTGTGGCGCACATCCTCACGATTCACGTCTAAAATGGGCCATGCTCACCCGCGCTGCTCAGATCGCCTGCATTGCCCTCTTCGCGTTCTGCAGCAATCCCACCGGAGCGGATTTATTACAGGACACACTGGCGCAAGAGGGTCGCAGCACAGCGGATCGGCAGCGTGACGCGACGAGCAAGCCGCGCGAAGTACTGGCCGTGAGGGTGTACCACGATGTCTATTACACGAACAATGGCTGGACCGTAACACCCGATCGGTTCTTCGCGATGATCAAACGCGTCTTGAAACCGGGAGGCATTCTCGGCATCGTTGACCACAACGCACAACCAGGCTCTGGTGTGAGATTCACCCAACACCTGCATCGAATAGACGCGCAATTCGCAAAGCACGATATCAGCAACCGCGGATTCGAATTCCTTGGCGCAACCGATGTGCTGGACAACCCTGTGGACCTTCTCACTGAGTCCGTCTTCGAATCCGAAGTTCGAGGTAGAACGTCCAGGTTCGTGCACAAGTATCGCAAACGCTGATTATGCAAACACGCTGCACTTGAAGATTCTCATCATCACCCATTCGCTCAGCGCCGGCGGGACCGAGCGCGTCGTATCCAACATGGCAAATACCTGGGCCGCCGCCGCTCGGGAGGTGAGCGTGGTAACGATCGCATCCCGCGTGCACGACTATTATCATCTCGATCCAAGCGTTCAGAGAATCGCTCTTGATCTCGAACAGATCAGCGACAATCCGTTGACTGCGCTGGGCAACAACCTGCGGCGGATTATCGCGTTGCGACGGGCCGTTCGCCTGGCGCGTCCGGATGTCATTGTCGCGATGATGGCAACGAGCATTTGCCTTGCGCGGCTTGCCACGCTTGGTCTGAAAATCACAGTCATCGGCTCCGAGCGCATTCATCCCCCCACGCTGCCTCTGGGTGCCGCCTGGGAACGGCTGCGTCGATGGTTGTATCCAGGTTTGTCGGCCATCGTCGCCCAGACCGAGCGCAGCGCAGCCTGGCTGCGCAACGAGTGCGGAGCTGCAAACGTCGTTGTCATTGCAAACTCAATCACGCTGCCGCTACCGATTGGAAAAACGGGCAGCCTGCCCCCCCAACAGGTGATGGGTGAGCAACAATCCATACTCGCAGTCGGCAGGCTGGAGACACAAAAGGGCTTCGACCTGCTGATCGAAGCATTCGCTATTCTGCGGGTAACGCAACCGCGATGGCATCTGATCATACTGGGTGAAGGGTCGGCGCGCGGCGCGCTGCAGCAGCGGCTCGATGCGCTGGGATTGCATACCCGTGTCCACCTGCCTGGCAATGTCGGCAATCCTGCAGACTGGTACGAGGCCGCCGATATTTTCGTCATGAGTTCCCGTTTCGAAGGATTTCCCAATGCACTGATCGAAGCAATGGCGTACGGTCTGGCGGTGGTGAGTTTTGATTGTGAAACAGGTCCGGCAGAGGTGATTGAAGACGGTTCCGATGGACTGCTTGTCAGAGCCGGGGATACACAGGCTCTCGCCGACGCCCTGACAACATTGATGAGCGACGAAACGTTACGGCACAGACTCGCCACACAGGCCCGGAAAAGTTCGCAACGATATTCCGTGCCGAGGATCACGGCCCAGTGGGACGCACTAATCGACAAGTTACTCAATGAACGATAGTGAATCCACGATCGCACTGCTTTATCGCCGCGTCTACGAAGTAATATGCGGTGCCCACCCGCAATTGCGACCCTGGCACTTTCAGTGGTCGGCGGTTCGTTACCTTTATCGTGATTTCAAACATACACTCCCGCTATTGCGCGGCCGAGTGCTCGATGTAGGTTGCGGTGGTAAACCTTATGAATCCTGGCTTGAGCAGGCCGATGACTATGTGGGCCTCGATATTGAGGAATCTGCAGACGTCCACGTCACCGCCGGCAACCCCTGGCCACTGGCAAGCGAATCATTCGACGTTGTGTTCTCCTCCCAGGTGCTCGAACACGTAGAAGATCTATCTCAGACATTGAGCGAGATCGACCGCGTTCTCAAGCCGGGTGGCAGCGTTGTGCTGTCTTTTCCTTTTCTCTTCAACGAGCACGATGGGCCTGCGGACTATCGAAGATTTACCGTTCATTGGGCAGCCCGGCTGTTACCTGCGACCTATGAGATCGAAATTCTGAAGACTCAAGGCGGTATCGGCTCGACGTTGACGATTGCATTGCTCAACTGGCTTGACCTTAGTTCAAATCGCTATTTCGCCACCCGTCTGTTGAAGGCGCTATTGCTGCCGCTGTGGCTGGTTGTGTCATTAGCTGCGAATCTACTCGGCATGATCGGAGATCTTCTGGACGGGACCGATGCCTTCTATAACAACATTCTGATCGTTGCGCGGAAAAAATCATGAGTCGCGCGGGCAAAGTTCTCCACGTCATTACGGGGCTTTCGACCGGTGGTGCAGAACGTTACTTGCGCCGGTTGCTCGAAGCTGGCCTGGCCGCAGCTCAGGAGCATCATGTGCTGTCGTTGAACGACGAAGGCTCGCAGGGTGAAGGTATTCGAATGCTGGGCGTACCCGTTCACACACTCGATCTCAACTCAGGCATCCCAACACCTGCCAGCCTGCAGAAATTCAACGCGATCGTGCACAGCATCAACCCATCAATCGTGCAGGGTTGGATGTACCACGGCAATCTGGCGGCATATTGGGCTGTACAACGAATGCACCCTAAGCCAGTCCAGGTCTGGAACATCCGCTGGTCACTCGATACCCTGCGAGCTGAAAAAGTGCTCACCCGCATCGTTGTCCGGGCAAACCGGTTTTTCTCGTCACGCCCGGATGTGACCATCTACAACAGTGAAGCCGCACGCGATCAACACGAAGCCTATGGCTTCCGGTCGCGCGAGTCGCAGACGATCTACAACGGGTTCGACACATCACTGTTCAAGCCTGATCCTTCTGTGCGTGCGCTGGTTCGTCAGGAACTCGGCATTCCCGACGACGCAATCGTCATTGGCAACGCCTCACGGTTTCATCACGCTAAAGGTCATCGAATTCTAGTCGCTGCGTTCAAGCGCTGTGCAATTGTGAATCCATCGGTCCACCTCGTTCTCGCCGGACCCGCCGTCGACATCGGCAAACAGGAACTCATGTCCTGGTGCGCTGAAATACCTCAGGAACGTCTGCACCTTTTAGGTGAACACAGTGAAATGCACAAGTTGCTTACCGCGCTGGATGTCTATTGTTCCAGCTCACTGGCAGAGGCGTTTCCCAACTCCGTTGGAGAAGCTATGGCGTGCGGTACCCCATGCGTCGTCACGGATGTCGGTGATTCGGCTCACCTCGTCGGTGACACTGGCTGGATTGTGCCTGCAAACAACGTCAACCAACTGGCGGCAGCACTTGCCAGCACCATTGCCAGACCGCGCCCGGAACTGTCGAAGCTCGGCGAGCTTGCGCGTGCGCGTATTCAACAGAACTTTCAGATCGCGCAAAATGCTGCACGGTATGCCGATCTTTACACGCATCTTCAGCAAAGGGTTTCCTGACCTGTGTGCGGGCCTGACCTATGTGTGGAATAGTCGGCTACTGGTCGCCCCAGCCACTCGACCCCAAGCTGATCGAAGCAATGTCGACGCGCCTGCAACATCGCGGGCCCGACGATCGCGGAACCTGGAGCGATGCAAACGGGCTCGCACTTGGCCACCAACGCCTGTCGATCATCGATCTCTCGCGTGCCGGCCATCAGCCCATGCTGTCCGCCTGCGAGCGTTTCGTCTTGAGCTACAACGGCGAGATATACAACCACGCCGAAATCCGGGCAGAACTCGATCAAACAGGCAGCTCGCCAACCTGGCGCGGGCATTCGGATACCGAGACGTTGTTGGCCGCGTTAGGCCATTGGGGCATCGACGACACGTTGCAGCGTCTCAATGGCATGTTTGCATTCGCCCTGTTCGATCGTCGCGACCGAGTGCTTTACCTGGTACGTGACCGGCTTGGCGAAAAGCCGCTCTACTATGGCCGCTGCGGAACCAGCTTCGTGTTCGCCTCAGAGCTCAAAGCGCTGAACGCACACCCGGCCTGGAGCGGCCGGGTGGATCGCGAAGCGCTCGCGCTGTACCTGACGCACATGTATGTCCCCACACCCTGGAGCATCTACCAGGACATCCGCAAGCTGCCACCGGCGCATGTTGTGAAGGTGACGGGATTTGACCGGGTGGATGAACCGTACTGCTACTGGAATTTGCGTGAAATCGCCGCATCTGCAGCCACGCGACCGCTGAAACACAGTGATGATGAACTCTGCGATTCCCTGGATCAGCGCCTGCGCGAAGCGGTGAGTCGCAGGATGGCAGCCGACGTCCCCCTCGGAGCTTTTCTCTCCGGTGGCATTGACTCCACCACCGTCACCGCGATGATGGTGGCGCAATCGCAGAAACCCGTTCGGACGTTCACCATCGGGTTCCACGAAGCCGGATTCGATGAAGCCGAACACGCGAAGGCCGTGGCGCAACACCTCGGCACAGATCACACGGAAGTTTACGTGACACCGGAGGAAGCACGCTCGGTCATTCCCGACCTACCGCGGATCTGGGACGAACCTTTTGCGGATTCGTCGCAGATCCCGACCTATCTGGTCAGTCGCATCGCCCGGGAACACGTCACGGTGAGCTTGTCTGGCGATGGCGGCGATGAGTTGTTCTGCGGCTACAACCGCTACACGCTGGGCTACAACATCTGGCGCAAACTGAAATGGCTACCGTTGCCAGCGCGCAAGGCCATCAGCTCGCTACTGAATCGAATCCCGATGAGCACCGTAGATCGGATTGTCGGCAATCTGCCACAGTCCGTGCGGCCACCAAACCTCGCAGATCGGTTGCCGAAACTTGCAGATGTGCTGCAACACGACAGCAGCCGGTCATTTTACCGTGAGCTGATTTCCCACTGGAAGCACCCGGCCGATGTCGTCATCGGGTCGCCGGAGCCTGCGAACCTGTTCGCACCGGACGCGGCAGATTCGGCAATCAAAGACTTCCGTGAAAAGATGATGCTCTGGGACTCGCTGACTTACCTGCCGGATGACATCCTCACCAAAGTTGACCGCGCCAGCATGGCGGTCGGCCTCGAAGCCCGAGTGCCTTTTCTCGATCACAAGCTCGTCGAGTTTGCCTGGCAGCTGCCGTTGGATACCAAACTCAGGAACGGTCAGGGCAAATGGATCCTGCGCCAGGTTCTCAATCGTTACGTGCCGGCAAAACTGTTCGATCGACCAAAGATGGGGTTTGCCGTGCCGCTCGAACTCTGGCTGCGAGGCCCGCTGCGAGACTGGGCGGAGACATTGCTGAGCGAAAATCGATTGGCGCAGGAAGGCTATTTCCGACCAGAGATCATCCGTAAGCTGTGGAATGAACACTTGAGCGGTGATCGACGCTGGCACTACTATCTCTGGGATATCCTTATGTTCCAGGCTTGGCTGGAAACGCAATCTTCATGAAAAACTTCCTGCGATTCTGTCGCAACACTTTCTCTAAAGATGAAAATCGCAAGATCGCGGCCCCGTCGACGTTCGGACGCTTCCTGTTCGCAGGCTATCGCTTCGGCTGGCCACAAATGGGGTGGTGGAGGAACAAAGAACTCAACGACTATCTGGTGATGTTCAACACGCCGTCGCCAACGAACTTCTGAAAGCCTGATGCGGCAACACCTTCCTCGCCCATGAATCTGAGGTGCAACAGCCGATGCGCGAGACAATAGCCGGTGCGCTGCCCGCAGCGCTGCGCAGCCGATTCGAGAATCTCAACCCGCACCACTTCGCGATAGCCAAGGGCACTTCGGTTGTCGCGATTTTTCTCTTAATCAGTGCACTCATGGGAGCGCTGAAAGAAGTTGCGGTCGCCTGGCGTTACGGCATCAGCGAAACCGTGGATGCCTACCTTTTTCTTTTCAGCGTCAATCAATGGCCAGTGAGTATAGTGGCCGGTGTGTTGGGTGCGTCCCTGGTGCCTCTCGTCGCTCAGATCCGGCAGGAGTCGCCGCAGGCGTTGCCGCTATTTCGCGCTCAACTACTCGGACAGGTACTCGTGATCGCCGTGTTACTCAGCCTGCTGTCCTGGGTATCACTGCCCTGGCTCGTGAGCCAACCGTATTTAAATTTCACGACGGAGGTCCAGACTCTGGCCGCCGGGATGGTCGCGCCATTGAGCGCAACACTGGGGCTTGGCATTATCGCAGCGCTCCTGGCAACCTGGATGATGGCGGGCGAGCGCCATCTGAACAGTCTTTTTCAGGGGGCCCCGGCGCTGGTTATTCTGGTGTCACTGCTCCTTTTTTCCGAAGGACCAGCACCTCTGATCTGGGGAACGGTTGCGGGTTTCGCCCTGCAGGTTGTTCTGTTGTGGTTTCCGCTGAGAACCAGGCGCGAAGCAGAGAAACCGTCACTGCGCTTCACCTCCCCCTACTGGAAACCCCTGTTGGCTGGAGTGGCCGTGTTGTTTGTCGGCCAGGCATTTATGAGCCTGGTAAATCTGGCAGATCAGTTCTTTGCGGCAGGTATGGGTACCGGCGCGCTATCCACGCTCGGTTATTCGAATCGGATGCTCAATCTCGTGCTCGGCATCGGCGCCACCGCCGTTGGCAGGGCGACGCTCCCTATTTTTTCGCGGAGTGAAGCCGAAACACCCGAACTCACGATTTACCTTACGCTGAGATGGTCAGCTCTGATGTTCGTTGTCGGCCTGCTGGTGGCGGGAGTCACAGCGCTGTTTGCTGGCGACATCACGGAACTACTATTTGAGCGTGGAGAATTCAACGCTGAAGATACCGCGATCGTAACCGCAGTATTCCAGTCTGCACTGATCCAGGCGCCTCTATACTTCTGCTCAATGGTCATGGTGTCCGCATTGCTGGCCAAATCGAAGTTCAGCTACGTTGCTGCAATTGGAGCGATCCTTTTTTTGACAAAGCTCCTACTGGCTTATCAACTTGCACCTGTCATGGAACTGCGAGGCCTGATGATTGCGACCGCAGGAGTTTATGCAGTTTCATGCATACTCTGTTGGCTGGCATTACTGAAAACCAGATATAAGAGGGACGATGGAACAAGATAAGATCTGGGACCACTATCAGAATGAACCCGAACTACGCAAGACGTTCCTCGGAAAGGGCCGTTTGCGCACAATCGCAAAGTTGATCCAGGCACCAGTCGAAGTGCTCACGATCGGGATCGGAGATGGATATCTGGAACGGACGCTGGTAGCCAATGACATCGTCGTTAACATCCTAGATCCCAGCGCGAGTGCCGTAAAGGACTTGAGCCGGGAACTCAATCTAGGTCAGCGGGCGCACATCGGCTATTCGCAGAATATCGAGTGCACATCGGCGTCAATGGATGTTGTTGTGATGTCCGAGGTGCTCGAGCATCTCGGCGACGAAATTCTAGAGACGTCGATAAGGGAGGTGCACAGAGTACTAAAGCCCGGAGGTCGCTTTATCGGAACCGTTCCTGCCGACGAAAATCTTCTGGACAGCACGGTCGTTTGTCCCGACTGCAGCAACATTTTTCATCGATGGGGGCACGTCCAGAGCTTCGATGCGGCCCGATTGCAACGCACACTCGAATCGGTATTCGAATTGGTCGACGTTGAGCGCCGATATCTTCCGGACCTGGCTGCTTTGAACTGGAAAGGCAAGATAGCCGCCTTACCAAAGCTTCTCCTCGCGAAGATTGATGGCCGCGGCAGCAATCAGAATTTTTTGTTTATCTGCGTTAAATCGGCGCCAACAGCCGGCCACTAACCCCCATCTTCCCAGGTACCTGCCTTCTGTATTCCCACAGGCATTCAATCAGCGCATGATTGCGTCAATCCATGCAACACAGAGTCCTGGATGGGTGAACGGCGCTCGACTATCGCACGCGTAGGGATGTGGCTCGTTCTCCTGGGGTTACCAGGCGCGTTGACCACTTCAGGCGTGTTGTTCATAGGCACCTCTCACGCCAGCGCCGGGACACTCGCCGGGACGACAGGAGCAGCGATCGTGGACCGTCTCATCGAGGAGATCATTCGCGACACTTATGAAACTCGACACTACACGGGCCGTGACGCACTGAGTCAACCTGTGCTGGATACCATGCGGTCTGTCCCACGCGACGCGTTCGTGCCAGCAGATTCTACGGTATATGCGTGGGAAAACAGGCCACTGACGATTGGTTATGGGCAGACGATTTCGCAACCGTTCATCGTTGCGCTGATGACCGATCTGCTGGAAACCCAGTCCTCGCATCGGATTCTCGAAATCGGCACGGGGTCCGGCTATCAGGCTGCGGTTTTATCTTCGCTCGTCGCCGAGGTCTACACCATCGAGATTATCCCCGAACTCGCACACAGCGCAGAAGAGCGTCTGGACGCACTCGAGTATCACAACGTTTCGGTGAGATCCGGCGATGGCTGGCACGGCTGGCCCGAAGTCGCCCCGTTCGACGGGATCATCGTCACTGCAGTATCCCCCGACATACCGCCCAAACTCTTAGACCAGCTCAAGACCGGCGCCCGCATGGTCATCCCCATCGGGCCGCGGTACGGCGGACAGAATCTCACGGTGATCGTCAAAACAGAGGAAGGTTACGACACGAGCGAAGTTCTACCCGTACAGTTCGTACCTTTGACGCGACTACCCGAGTGACTGCTGGCGCGCCAACTCGTCTTCGATAAATTCCATGCGATCCTTGCCCCAGAAAAGCTCGTCACCAACGAACATACTGGGAACGCCAAAAACGCCACGGGCAATTCCAGTGTTCGTCACATCGATCAGGACCTGACGCACCTCCGCACTCTCGCTGAGAATTTCAAACTCCTCCGGATCCACCCCCAGCTCAGCTGCAATCGGCCGCAGCCCATCGTAGGTTGCGATGCTCGAATTGTTATCTTCCCAATAGGCTGCAAACATCGCATCGATGAACGCTCGTTCCAACCCCCACTGACGCATCGCAATTGCGCCGCGCAGCGCGCGGCTGGTTTTGATGGGAAACTCGTCTGGCATCCTGAAGGGCAGGTTGAATTTTTCCGCCCAGCGGTCCAGATCGCGCCTTCTGTTTGAGAGCTTTGCCCGCGGTTCGTCCATCAGCACGTAGTTATGTGTGCGAAATACATAACCTAAATTAAAAGGGTGCAGAATCAGTTGCGCGCCCGTTCTGTGGAGGATCGGTTTGAGAAGATGCAACGCGAAATAGGTGTTGGTGCTTCCCAGATCCCAGTACAGTTCTACGCTCGGATCGCTCACTGCTCCCCCTCCAACCGACTACCGGCCTTCAGCTCCCGGTCGAATCGGCTCGCAGAGATGCAAGCCAGCTCATTGCATAGCCCCGTGGTGGAGCCGCACCGCTCACCAGATACTGGACTGCATAGATATTTGCCAGATTGGCCTTGATCTGTTGTTCGGCGTTTCGTGTGCTGCAGATAAGGATCTCGTCATCAAGCAGCAACGTGAGGTTGTCGTCCGGCATGATAGTCCTGACCGTACCACGCTTCAGCAGCAGGACGACACACGCGAGAAATTCTTCGCGGTCCCGCGCATCGCGCGTCAGGTCACACATGGTGATTTCACCCCGTTGGGTGAAATGTTCAATGACTGCCGGTGCCTCGAGGGCATTGAGATGCACCGTCCAGAGCGCCGGACGCTGGGAACCAACCTTCGAGCGGAGTTTCGGATACACCACGTCCCGCAGGAAATCCGGATGCTCCTCGAAATGATCGAGCAGCTCCTGAATCAACGGAGATATGAGCTGCAGGAGTAGTCGACGAGCGGTGACCAGGCTCGGCTGCATGATGAGATCCGCCGATGCAGCGCTGAAGGCAAGTTCGTTTTCGTGGTTATTCTGGCGCACGATCAGGTGCACGTTCCGATTGAGATTCCGGGCAGTGAGCAGTATCGCAAGATTGTCGGAGTCGCTATTGGTCGCAGCAACGATGCCAGCTGCATTCGCAACTCCCGCGGCGAGCAGGTTCGACCTGGTCGCAAGGCCCTGGATACCGTTTTTCACATCGGGAACCGACTCGATCTGGGGGTCTATGACCACGGTATGCACGCCCCACTTCTGCAGCGAAGCGTGCAGCGATTTACCCAGCTTGCCGTAACCACAAAGAATCCAGGTACCGCGAGGATAAGAGATCAGTCGCTCCAGAGTGACGCCGTGCGCCCCAACGAGCCACTCATCGAGCGTGTGCAGCGGCGGCTGATGCAGTGCCAGTCCCAGTTCACGCGCCCAGGTTTCAAAAGGGTCGATCACCACGACAGAACCGAGCCCTTTGAGTTCTTCGTCGTGAGCGTGTGTGATTGAACGGCAGATCACCTGAGCATCCGGATTGAGCAAACGGACCATGACGGCAATCTTCAGATTCACGTCCTCATCACCCGTCAACAACACGACTGCTCTGCATTCCGGTCTACCGAGACCTGCATCCCGCAGGTTCTTCGGCACACTCGCATCTCCTTCAAGCCCCGGCATGGGCACGGCGTAATCGCGTAAATCCAACGCCTTTATCCGCTCGATGCTCGAATCGATGATGACGGCAGTCATGCGACGGTCACTCAGTCCACGCGCCAGAAGACTACCGGTGTCGCCAAACCCGCAGATGATGACGAATGGCTCGTTGATACGGGCAACGGCCCGCGCGAATCTCGCTTGCGCGATCGCCAGCGTGAAATGGCGGTTCTGCACCAGGCGGATGATCGTGCCGATTCCGTAAATCCAGGCGACCACGCTCATGTAGAGACAGACCGTTGCCCACATTCTCTGCGGGTCGCTGAATTCGGTCGGCAACTCACCGAAACCCGTCGTGGTGGCGGTGTAGGTCATGAAATAGAAAGCGTGAAACAATCCCATTGGCGTGCCATCGACGCCGGGAATCATCACCATCACGCCTACCCCAAGCGTATGAACGGCGACGAGCAGCATGAGTGGTGCCCGCATCTCACGAAGAACGATTGCGGATACACGATCGAGATCCGATCCTTTTGCCACCGCTTAACTACCTGCCGGACATCAGCGAATCAGTGACAAGCAGCGTAACAGAGACCAAGTTAGCCACCAGCGCACCGGTTGCCAGGGACAGGATTATGGCGAAAGTCTGGTCTGCCAAACCGTTTGAACTTTCGGCGAACGCCCAGATCATTGAAGCGGTCAGGAGCTGCAAGTCCGCGACGAGTGCAGTCGCCAGAAGCACAGTGCCTACCTGAGAACGGTCTCCCAACTTCAGAATGGTGGCAATCAGATTGATCACAACCGCGGCAAACAGCAGCCATATGCTGTGATGTTCCTGAATGGCGAAATCACCCACGACAAACGCAACATTCAACGTCAGCGCGAGTACGATGAAGAAACCGAATATGACTTTTTCAAGATTCATGAGAAGTTCGTGCGCTCCCCGTCTGCACCCCAACGGTACTATACGCCATTCACGTAAGGCCGGGGATTTTGCAAATCTGACGGTAATCGACAAATCTCCCGGGCACAGCGCTATTGCACCCATGGCAAACTCGCGAGAGGATGCATTACCGATGTCCGAATAAGAAAAAATGAGCGAGCCAGAAGCGCAGGATCCACAAGCAAAGGAATCAGCAGAGCAGAAAAAATCCAGGCCCCTGTGGCAGAAGATATTCCCCTGGGCCATCACCATCATCTGTTTCGGTTATCTCTACAGCCGAATCGCAAGCCGCACGCCCGAGGGTGAAACCGTCGTCTCCTACCTGGGCGACGTTTTCGGCGGGGTGAACTGGCTCGCCTGGCTCGCCATCATGGTGCCTTATTCCATTTTGTATCTCGTGATCGATACCGCGGTTCTGTGGCGGGTGCTGAAGTGGTTCAACGCCAATATTCGCTACCGCGATCTGTTACCGGTGCGCGCAAGCACCTACATCATTTCAATACTTAACGAGCAAGTGGGTAAAGGCGCGATGGTCCTGTATCTGCATCGCCGGGAAGGCGTGCCCGGCTGGGAAGTCGCTTCGAGCATGCTGTTCATCATGTTCTGCGAATTCTTCTATCTACTTGCGTGGGCAACCATTGGCGTGGCTATTTCTTGGGACATCATTCCTGAAATGTTTCATGTCATCCCCATCATTGCGGCCGGCGCAGCACTTGTCTGGTTGATATTCGTCTGGTTCTTTCGTACCGCAAGATTTGCCCACATAAAACTGAGACAGCGACCCCTTCTCAAATCATTCCGTGAGGCCCACCCGAGCTACTACCTCAAGATCATGCTGTTGCGATCACCTGCTTTGCTCGCAGCTGTCTGGGTCTACTCCACTTCCGCAGGTCTTTTCGGAGTCGAAATACCGCTGCGGGATATGATCGGCGTGTTGCCCGTTATTTTCTTTGGCACTCTGGTGCCAGGTCCCTTCCGGGCGGTTGCGGTCACCATGTGGCCCACGTTGTTTCCCGAACATGTGGCCGAAATGGCGGTGTTCGGATTCGTGCAGCACAACTTCTTCCTGCTCTTCAACGCGGCCATCGGTCTGGTATTTTTACGTCGCGCCAACAGAGAGCTTTTCAAAGCAGAGTATCCAACCGACGCCAAGGCGGACGAGGGCAGTAGCGGTGTGACGTAAGACCGCCGCCATCTAACCACAAGTATGCTCGCCTATCAGGCGCGCCTGCTGTTGATCAGAAATATTCCGGAACCAACCATCAACAGCGACAGTATGAAGCTCAGGGTAAGTTCGTCGTCGAATATCAGCCAGCCGAAGAAAACACCAAATATTGGTGTCAACAAACCGAAAGACGCCATATCGGACACGGGGTATATCATGAGTATCCAGAACCAGACGACGAAGCCGAACGCGACTACCACGAGAAACTGAAACGTGAATATGCCCAAAATCTCCGGGGTCACCTCACGAATCGGTTCGCCAAACAACGGTGCGATCGCCAACAACAGGACAGCAGACACGGCCAGCTGGTAGAGCAGATTCATCTCCGGAGTTGCACCCGATAATCTAGTGGTCCGCGTCAGCAGTGCAATGCCCGCCCACAATACCGCGCCTCCCACGGCCAGCAGATCCCCAAGCCACGCCTTGCTGCCGGCGCTGGGTGCATCATCGCCAGACAGCGCAAGAGTCACGCCTGCCAACGCGATTGCAAGTCCCGCAATACGCGATCGAGTAAGCCGTTCTCCAGGTATCAGAAAGTGCGCGCCTACCGCCACCCAGAAAGGCATCGTATAGAAAAACAGAGAAACCCGGGCGACGCTGGTGTAGTCGAGCGCAAGAAACAACAGGCAGAATTCGCCTGAAAAAAGCAAGCCGTTCACTATACCCGGACCCAACGTGCCATCGCTCACGGAGAGTCGGCGCCGGGCAATCCAGGCAAATGCAAGCACCGGCAGAAACGCACATGCCGATCGCAATCCGGCCTGAAACACAGGCGCGAACCCGACATTCACCAACTTCACGAGGGCCTGATTGAGACCGAGCAACACACTAAATGAGATGAGCACACTGGCGCCAAACGCATCGATATGATTTTTGCGCTCCATCTACAACTCGAGGATTCGCTCTATATCCTTCGCGAGCTTCGGTGGTTTACTCACGAACGATACGAACATGAAAAGCGTCAGTGAAATGATGATCGCCAGATACGGTCCGCTGACACCGAACGGCAGTCGAATGGAGAATATCTCGATGCTGAAGTTGATCAGGAGACTGACGACGATCGCAACGATCGCAGCAGGCGCCGTCGCTCTCTTCCAATTGAGACCGAACACCACCACAGGCACGATCGCCGCGGCGAAAGTTCCCCAGCCAAACGCTCCCAGCAGCGCGACTAACCGGTCGTTGCCATAGTAGGAATACAGTGCGAACGCTGCGGCGACAATCGTGATCGCAACCGTGACGACTCGCGCCCAGAACAATTCCCGCTCTATGCTTCTGCCGCGAATGGCTTTGGGAAGATCGTGAATCAATGCCGCAGTTCCGATATTCAAAAAACCGTCTGACGTCGACATGATTGCGGCAAACAGAGCTGCAAACACAATTCCCGCAAGCACCGGGTGAGCAAATACTGCCAGGAACACCGGAGCTGCGGCATCCGAAGCAACCAGCGGTGAGATATCGCCGTCGATCACGGCTGCCCTCATCGCGACGCCTACGGAAAACCACAGAAGCGCCGCCAGCACATAGCCGATGAGGCTGAGCGGGAAGATCACCCGGTTGTCCGAAATATTCCGATTCATCATCATCTTGGTGATCAGATGTGGCTGGCCGGCCAGGCCAATGCCAAAGACAAATGCCCAGCCGAGTGCTGTCACAACACCAAGCGTGCCGAAAGGCATTGCCGCTTCACCATCGTCCGCCAGAATCGTACTCATGGCTTGCGGCAACCCGCCGTCGAACACGCTCGAAGCGGTCAACAAAATGAGCAGTCCGGCGAGCGCCATAATGGAACCCTGCACGACATCGGTGTAAACGGAAGCGACAATACCCCCGGTCGCGCTGTAGAAAATCAACACGCCTAGCGACCAGACAACGCATGTCACCAGGGAGATGTCCGCGAACATCTCGGTGGCACTCAGAATGGACTGCAGGACCAGAGCCATCGCGAGAATCTGCGTCGCGAGATAACCCATTACCCCCAGAAGAATCGTCACCGCGGTCAGGCCACCCACCCATTGACTGTCATAGCGCGCCACGACCACATCCGGCAGCGACAGAGAATTGCGCACTCCCGCAATCATGCGAATCCGTTTGGCAATCAGGAAAAAGCCGATGGCATAACCAAACGAGGACACGATGACCATCCACATGGAACTCATGCCACTGGAATAGACGAGCCCCGGCCCACCGACGAAGCCAAATCCACTCAGCGTGCTGGAGAAGACTGCGAGTGCCACGACCAGCGGACCAAGGTGACGTCCGGCGACGAAGAAATCGCTGCTGTTGCGGGTTCTGCGCATTGCCCAGATGCCGACAACCACGCAGAAAACCATGTAAGCGGCTACCAACCCAATCGTGATTTCGGATCTCGCGGCTTCCATCATTGACCTTCAGTCGCGCCCGGCGAGTCATCTTCGGGAATCTCTGGCGTTAGCGACGCCGCCAGGAGTTCTTCGTAGGCCGCTTCGTCTTCTTTTGAAAAGATGAAACGCCTGAACCCTAAAACATAAAGTAGACACAGAGTTGCGCCCGTGCCCCAGATACCGAACAGCATTACGGTCGTGGCGGTTGGAAAACCGAGCAGATAGCCCGTTTCACCGGTATCGAGATATCCGAGATAACTCAAATAGAGCGCTGACCACACGCCGAGAGAGAGCAGCAGGATCGCCCCGATCACGCTCCAGAAGAGCCCCGTGCGCCGGGATTCACTCACACCGAGCGCGATGAGCAGAATCATGACGCACTGCGCCGTTGCCTGCAGCCAGAACACGATGCCCACGGTGTCGCCGAGCCGGGCAAGCCCCTCCCCACCCACGTTCATCAGCGCGATATCGGGATGGGGACTGCCCGTGGACATCGCAGGTTCAGGCAGCAGCATGAGCCATATCAGCATGCCCAGCATCGCCAGAACCAGCGCAAAAATCAGATACATCAAACGCATTTGTTACGGCTTCCCTTTTGCCGGCACCAGCCAGAAAAAACTCAGACCAAAGGCCACCAGGAACATCACCAGGTTGCCCAGGAACCCGGCATAGTACAGATCGAACGGAAAGCTGAAGGCCTCCGGCACGAGCGCTCTGGCACTGAGAATCGTCCACGCCGTGAACAACATCGTACCGGCGATACCGCACAATATGTGACGGGCATCTCCACGTGTAGAGAAGAATCCGATCAGGTATATGCTCAGGAGCCCGCCTGCGAGCAACGACAGGAGAATCGTCGCCGTATCCTGCAGCGTTTTGGTCTCAGTGGCCAGAAGCAGTAACGCGCCGCATCCCATGATCAGGGACACCAGCGCGGCGATGATCCGGGCCACCCGCAGGTAGTGTCGATCCGGTCGTTCAACGCGAGCGAACCGCCGATACACATCATGAATCGACACGGTCGATATCGCATTGATGCTGGAATCCAGCGATGACATCGCCGCGGCGAGCGCCGCCGCAATGACCAGACCGACCAACCCACTCGGCAGGTAGTGGGCGACAAAGTACGGCAGAATTTCTTCGGCTTTGCGCGCTCCCTGCAACATCTCTTCAGCTGCAACCGTCGGAAACACCTGAAAGAAAACATACAGCGCCGTGCCAAGGCACATGAAAAACGCCCAGGTGGGCACGCTGACCGCCGCGCAGATGAACATGGCCTGACGCGCATCCGCATCGCTCTTTGACGCGCAGAATCTCTGCACGGTGTTCTGGTTGCTCGAGTACTCCGTTAGAAACAACACAAGTCCAACCAGCAGCATCATGCTCGCGGTCTTGTCGAAAAGGCTGAGATTCCAACCCACCTCGTGCAGAGCGCCGTCACGCAGCTCGGAAAATGCCAGCTTACCGTCTGCCATTGCAACACGAATCAGTTGCTCGATCCCGCCGGGCAAGGCATCAACGATCACAGCGAAACAAACGATTCCACCCAATAACAAAACGATCGTCTGAATCACGTCGGTCCAGATCACCGCTTCGATGCCACCCATGATCGTATACACCGCCACCACTCCACCCCCGATGACCACGCACCATGCAGCATCGAGGCCGGTCACTTCCTGCAGCACAAGCGAGATCAGGTAGAGAATCAGGCTGACTCTGACAATCTGACCAACGATAAACGTAACTGCACCGTAGACGCGAATCGACGGGCCGAATCGTTCCTCCAGAAATTCATAGGCGGTCGTGGTGTTACCGCGGCGAAAAAAGGGCAGAAAGAAGTAAGCGGCAACCAGCACCGCAACCGGCAACATCAGGTTTGGTAGAAAGCGCAGCCAGGCGGTCCTGAACGCATCACCCGGATAAGCCAGGAACGTGACTGAGCTGATTGACGTGCCGACGAGGCTCAGACCAATTACCCAACCGCTGAATCGCCGGCCACCGAGAAAGTACTGTTCGGTACTCGTATTTTTGCGGGCGAACGAGAATCCCATTGCAAAAAGTGCGCCGAAGTATGCCACGAGCACGATGATATCCAACGTGCCGAGCACAGAGGTGTCGCTCATGAGGGAGCCGGCGTACGTGTCAGGTTAGTTTTGCTGCAACTGCGGCCGACCATGCACACGGTGACACAGAACCGATCGAGCCGGCGTTGTACTCCTGGCAACATTCCCTCCAACGAATCTTGTTGTGTTTCTCGCTTATTTTCCCGGAGTTCTATGTCCGGTCGACTTTGTTTAGATATGGTACGCCATTAGAAGAAGAACAAGCACGTCCACCACACCCTTGTACGAAGGAAGAATCCATGTCTGATCAAGCGGCACCCGCTGCAGCGCCAGGTGAGGTCTCGAACAACAGCGCAGTGAAGCGGAGTAGCCCCTTAGCAGATCACTGCTGTCTTGCTTGAAACCTACGCTTCGCGCGCAAATTAGAGTGCCACGCCGGCACGGCGCGCAGCGTCGAGCAACTTGACCACCGCTGCGTTGTCAGCCGGTGGCTGGAGAGACTGTCTGGCGTCTTCGCGCAGGAAGTAGGTCGTCTGGGTTGCATGATGATAGGCGTCCTGGCCAAGTTCATCGGTCAGATCACTATCCGCACCGCTGTGCAGCAACAACTGCAGCACGGCGGGATGCCCCCGGTGGGCGGCGACCATCAGCGGCGTCCAGCCTGCGATATTACGGCTGTCGACACTGGCACCCCGCTCGATCAGCATTCGGGCAATCGGCAATCGCCCGTCTCCGGCGCTGATCTCGAGCGGCGTTATGCCCGTAGCACCCGCCAGGCCGACATCCGCACCTGCATCGAGCAGCAGACGGCTAACTTCCAGGCATTCGTTGGCGACGGCAAGATACAAGGCAGATGCAGCAAAGCGGGTGACAAGATCGATGGCAGCACCTTGTTCGATCAGAAACCCGGTAACTGCCGGCTGGCAGCTTCGTGCAGCACGGTGCAATGCCGTCATGTCCAGACCGTCGCGGCCGTCGATGGCCTGACCGGCGGCAAGCAGCTGGCGAACTGTTGCCACATCTCCCGCATCTGCGGCTTGATGAAAATCCGCGGTACAGGCGGCTGCGGACAACCCAACGAAAAGTGCTGTGACGAGTCTCAATCGCAAGGTTCCGGATTCCCGGCAACAATAGGCTCGGGAATATACGCTGGAAGCCGCCCATCGCGCCATCGTCGTACGACCGGCGGCAGCAAGTTGCCGGCTTAGCAGAAGAGAGTAATCTATAGCGGCAGACTTACCTGGAGGGGAAGTATGTCGCAGACGCTGGAACTGAATCGCCGCGTGTTTCTCAGGAATGCAGGCTTGGGCGCCGTCGCTGGTGCCATTGGCACCGGAACGATCACCGCAAGCGCACCTGTTGCGGCCGCGCCGCCCAAGCCGCAGCGCGGTAAATACGATCTTGACACCGTCTACAATCGCATCGATTCCGACTGTTACAAATGGGACAAGCAGATCGAGAAGTTTGGCCGGGAAAACATCAAGGTGGCCATGGGTATTGCCGACATGGACTTCAAAACCGCCCCGCAAATCACTCAGGCAATACTCCGCCGTGTCGAGCATGAAAATTACGGTTACATCTACATGCCGGATTCCTATGCCGAATCCATCATCAACTGGAACCGGACACGCTACGGCGTTGAGATCCGACCGGAAGGCCTGGTGAATGCCAACGGCGTCAATCCCGCTCTGCTGAGCGCGCTGCGCGCATTCTCCCCGCCGGGCAGTAAAGTGCTGCTGCTGCCACCAACCTACAGCGCGTTTTATTCGACCATTACGAAAGCCGGCTGCATCGCCGAGGAATGTCCGCTGCACGATGAAAATGGCGTGTACAGCATCGACTTCGAAGACTTCGAACGCCGGATTGATGCCGACGTAAAGTCCTTCATTTTCTGCAATCCACAGAATCCCACCGGCAATTGCTGGTCGCTTGCGGACATGCAGGTACTGGGTGAGATCTGTGCGCGCAAAGGGGTGGTGGTGTTGTCAGACGAAATTCATTGCGATTTCGTCAATAGCGGCCATCGCTACACGCCCTTCAGCACTATTCCTGATGAGTCCATTGTGCGCAACAGCGTGACCTTTAAATCGACCAGCAAGTCATTCAATCTCGCGGCAACCAAGTGCGCCTATTTCTTTTCGGACAACGCAGACTACATCGCTCGAATAAAAGCCACGGGACACAACACCGCCGTCAACTCGCTTGCGGTCGCAGCATCAGAAGCGGCATACAACGAAGCGGGTGACTGGCTCGACGAGGTTGTAGCCTATATCGACCAGAATATGGATTACGCTGCCCAATTCATCGACAGCCGATTTTCACACGTCAAGTTCCACAAGCCTGAAGGTACTTATCTCGCATGGTTGGATGTCTCCGAGCTCGCCGAAAAAATCGGCGCGCGAGAGATGGCAGAGCGCGCGAACAGGGAACTTGCACCAGGCGAGACTGCGCTGGAACCGGAAAACATGATTGAGCGTTATCTGGTCGAGAATGCCGGCGTCCAGCTGAACGATGGATTCCGCTACGGCGTGGGTGGCAACGGCCGGATGCGCATGAATCTGGCGACGTCGCGACATCTGGTCAGCCAGGCCCTCGACAACATGGCGACCGCGCTCGCCCGCGTCTAGTTAGTTCGGGTCCAGCACATTCGAATCCGGACGGTAAGCGTTGCGCGTTTTTCTCAACAGGCTGCTAGTCAGTAGGCAGCATCAGGGATCTGAAATAGTGATCTCGCTCAGCTTGCCGCCGCGGTAGTCGAGCTTCTCCTCGCCGACCGGGTATTTACTGAGCGAAAATATGTACGCCAGAATATCGACATATTCACTGTCCAGCATCCCGCCCGGATTGCTCTCAGGCATTGATCCCGCCATCATGTCGTAGAAAATACCGACCGACTGACCGTTCCAGGCTTGCAACACCGGCCGGAAGTATTTCTTGTCGTGGCATACCAGACAATTCTGCTTGAAGAGCTTTTCGCCTTTCTTAGCCTGGGCTTTAGTGTAGACGGCATCAGCCGTCGAGCGCGGTTCTGCCACCGCGGGAAGCGCAATGGTGGCGCTCAACACAACGGCGAGCAACGCTCGCCCGGCACCACCGCGGCAAATCACAAAGTTGACCACCGACACTCGCAACTCACTTCAATCTATACCCACCGGCTGCTACTTATTCTCAAAACGGCAACGACAACACCGTCAGTTTGCTGCCCGTCTGCAGCACCACATACTGCTTGCCCTCGTGAACGTAGGACATCGTGCCATAGCGGGTCTGATCCTCAACCTCGACCTTACCCACCTGCTCACCCGTCGCCTTGTCGACCGCGAACAGCGCCGGCGTACCGTCGCTGGATACCGAGGTGTACAACAACAGTGATTTGGTGACGGTGATCGGCGCCGGCATCATGACGCCGGTGTTGGGAATGTCCATGTCCTGGAGATCCGGATGATCGCGCACCACATCGGGAGTCTCGCCCGTTGGAATCATCCACAGATGTTCGCCGGTATTCATGTCGATGGCGGTGATCCTGGAATACGGCGGCTTATAGATGGAAAGTCCATCCGGGCCTCTGATTCCCGTTGCCCGTAACACCGCGTAGTCGGCGATCGTCGATCCCGTTGGTGCTTTGAGCATCGCATCTCTCTCGATACCCGGCGCGATTATTCTGCTGCTGCAATGTGTGCGGGAAGGCACATACAGGACGCCGGCTACTGGATCTGCCGCAACCGGTGCATCGATGTTGACGCCGCCAATGTCTCCCGGGCACCACAGTGCCGCCGTCTTGCTGAGATCGTTGTCGCGGTGCAGCGGCGGGTTGAACAGCGGTCCAATCTCAAAGTCTTTGATCGCCTGAACCGCCAGCTGACGCAGTCCCGGGGTGAAATCCATGAGCTGATCATGGGTCAGCCCCTGGATGTCGTAGGGCGCAGGTTTAGTCGGAAAAGGTTGTGTCCTGGAGAGTTTTTCACCCGGGACACGTGAGACCGGCACAGACTGTTCCACGATCGGCCAGATCGGCTCGCCCGTGACACGATTGAACGTATAGAGGAAGGACTGTTTGGTTGCCTGCACAACAATCGGCACGGTCTCGCCGTCGATTTCAACATCCAGCAACACCGGCGCAGTCGGCGTATCGTAGTTCCAGATGTCGTGGTGAACCATCTGGAAGTGCCACAGTCGTTTACCGGTCTTGACATCAAGCGCAATCAGGCTGGTGCTGAAAAGATTGTCGCCCGGACGAAATCCGCCGTAGAAATCGAGCGTGGCCCCGTTTGTCGGGACGTAGACAATGCCGCGTTCCTGGTCGGCCGACAGCGGCGCCCACGAGGAAATATCGCCCGTCCAGCGCCATGCATCATTTTCCCAGGTCTCGTGACCGAACTCTCCCGGTCCCGGCAGGACGTTGAACTTCCACAAAAATTTACCAGTGCGGGCGTCGTAGCCGAGTATGTCACCCGGTATGTTTTCGACTCGCGACTGGTTGTAGCCCTGCTCTGCGGAATTGCCGACCACGATGACATCGCCTACGACGATCGGCGGCGAAGATGACGTAATGTAACCCGTCGCGAGATCGATCCCGTCGTAGGGATCATAAGGGTGACCAAGGTCAGCGAGCAGATCGACGACGCCGGTGTCAGGAAAACCTTCGACGGCGACCTTTTTGCCGAATCCTTCCAACGGGTGTCCGGTTTTCGCATCGAGCGCCGTCAGAAAAAATCCCGGCGAGACGATATAGATGATGCCCCGGCCATCGATTTCCGCGTAAGCAATACCTTTACCATAATCCTTGCGCATGGAGTACTCCCAGCGCGCAGTGTGTGGCTCGCGGTATGACCACAGGGTCTCGCCGCTGGCCGGATCAATGGCAACGACGTGGCGGCGCGGTCCGGCAACGGTGTAGAGCACGCCGTCGATGTAGGAAGGTGTGGAGCGTCCACTCTGGGCTGCGAAGCTTGCGCCATCCCAGATCCAGGCTTCTTCCAGATCATTGAAGTTGTCGGCGTTGATCTGATCGGCTGGCAGATATCGGGTGTGCTCGGAGTCGCCACCAAGAAATCGCCATTGGCCATTCTCCGTGCCAACCTGCGCGGCCATGGCGAGCGAAGAAACGAGCAACAGCGTCGCGCTCAACCCTGTAAAACAGCACAACAAGCGGCACGTTCTACGATCCTGGTACATGATTCCCCCTCGGTCGCGACCCTGCAAGGCCCATTCTTATTGATTCGGACAGGCTACCGAGTATACCTCAGCGCTGCGCGGGTGGAAAAAGTCGCCTTTCTTCCCACCTTTTTGCCCGCCTATTCCTGCTCACGATTTGTCCCACCTTTTCTTCCCGCTTTTTCGTGCCTGAACGCGATGGGGTCAATCAAGGCGTGACTTACCGCACAGACCATATTTCCTATGGCTTTATATTCGCAGCATGAACATTCGTCGCTCAATGAGCAAAATACTGCCGCTATTCCTCGTTCTGCTTGCCGGCTGCGCAACGACTTTCGACTATGAAGGCAGGAAACACACGATCTACTATACGGCCGACCTGTTGGCGGACATTCAGGGCGACTACTGCGCCGCCAGTCCCGAACGCCGAATTCCGATTCTCAGCCTGATCCAATCCCGCCTGGCAGACGGTTCCTCACTGGTAATGACCTGCCCGGGTGAGCCACGCTTTCCGGTGCTCGGAAGCCGCAGCCAAACTTAGGCGAGCGGTCTTCGATTCACACGACGATTCAGGCAACGACGGTTAATTGCGCGTCGCTCGCGATCTGTACCGGTCGTCCGCAAAATTCCTCGCTCGACATCGCCATCATGAGTTCGGGGTCTTCCGTGTTGACCCAGGTTCGCTCGCCAGAGGGCGTCAGACAAGCCACATGCCCTATCGTCGGCTCCCCCGCCGAATACATCACCGTATAAGACTCGATGGTCGCTCGACCCCGGTAGCTCTCGAGACAGTTTTTCGACGGCAATCGGTCGATCTCGGCCTGCACGTTGGCAAACTGAAAATCCTGCGTTGGGGCAACGCCTGAATAAATTCCATGTGCGTGTTTGTAGAGATTGCCACCGTTAGCAGTCACCAGACCCCGTGTTCCCGGTTCCGCCCGCAACAGCTCCACCATCCGGGCGATGCTGTGCATAACATAGTTGTTCAACGGTCCACCGCCAAAAGTGAGCCCACCGGTTACCGTCAGCGGGCGGTTTTCGTCAAGTCCAAGTTCCGCTGCAGCAATCTGCACGGCCGAAGGAAAGCAGCTGTAGAGATCCACAAAAGTCAGATCAGCAACATCGGTTGCCGTGAGCTCGAACAACTTCCTGCCGACCAGCCTGATTCCCGGAGAGCTGTAAAAATTCTCCCGGACCGACGCAGAGAAATGATCGTAGCCTTCCACTCCGGCATATGGATAAACCCACAATCGCTCCGCTATTCCCAGAGACCTGGCTTTTTGCGCCGAACACATGATCAGCGCGGCAGACATGTCAACGAACATGTTAGCGTTCATGAACTTGGTATACGGAAAACTGACGCTTCGATTCGTAGATGAAGGTGTGCGGATACGTTCAGCGCTGTAGTCTTCGCGCACCCAGGCATTGGGATTCGCCAGCGCTACGTCGTTGAACCTCGACCAGAGCGAAGACACGCGATCCATGTGGGCACTCAGAGATTCTCCGCGATGATGACGAATGGCATTCTCATACATCGGGTAGACCTGAATGGCGGCGCGTATGCCTTTAGCGATCTCGAAGTCGTGATGCTCGGGTTTCTGCGCGCCGATCAGCAAATCGTAGTTGCCAGGTGTTTCCGTCGTATCGAGTTTGATCCCTGCCTTGCGCGCCTTGCCCGCGCTATAGCCATTTTCAGCACCTGTAATAACCACGAGATCGAGCTCACCCGCCAGGATCGATGAGGCAGTGCGATTGACGACCGCCTGATTCTGATTGCCACCAAAAAGCGTGCCTACGCTCTGCACACCGGCGGAGCCGGACGACGCAACCGCGCCGATTCGCTGCGCCAGGTACTTTGCCGGGTTCTCATAGCGCCAGACGCCGCGAATGACTCTGACCGATTGGACCTGCTCGAGCAGCCCGCCGACGCCGGCATCCTGCTCAGCAAGATTCATCGCCCGCAGCATCATCTCCAGCGGCTCCAGGGTTTCTTCCAGATCCTGCAGCCGGTTCAGAAACTGGCCAACACCAACGATCACGGGTGTATTCGGATTCGTCATTCGTTCACCTCGGGGAAGTCTGCCTCAGAACAGTTTCCACCAACACAGCGATCAAGATGGCGGGCAAAGGTTGCCGCAACGGTACCATTGGCGATCTGCTGATCCAGCCAGTTGTTGACGAATTCCAGCCAGTCGACGTCCTGCGGCAGTAGAAACGCTTTTTCCTGATAGGTCAGTGTCCCCGGCATTGTCAGGCAAAGCTCCGGCCGGCGCGATGCCTGCCACTGCGCCTCGATGCGATCGGTGATCATCACGTCTGCGGCGCCATCGATAATTTTCTGGAAGATCGTCTGATTGTCATCATGCACGGTCTTGCGGGCACGGTGAATGTGCTCATCGACGTAGCGCTCATTGGTGCCTCCGGGATTCACGATCAGCCTCACGTTTGCCTGGTCAATGTCAGCTAACGTCGCAAACCGGGCGACGTCGCTACAGCGTGCAAGTGGTGTTTTACCCCCCACGTGATATGTGCTCGACAGGAATCCCAATTTCTCGCGCTCGCGCGTGCGAGACACCCCACCCACAGCGATGTCGTAACGGCCGGCCGCAAGGTCTTCGAGCAGCGTAGGCCAGGAGGTTTCAATGAAAACCGGTTCCACGCCGAGCGCTGTGGCCAGTCCCAGCGCCAGATCGATGTCGATCCCCACATACGATTGAGTGTCGGTGGAGCGAACCGAAAATGGTGCGTAGTCGCCAGGAGTGCCAATGCGCACCTGACCGGTCGCGAGTATTTGTGCCAGTCGATGTTCGAAGTGTCGAATCTGGCCAACTGCACGATACAGTTCGACAGCCGATTGCTCGCTGAGTCCATCAACAGTTACGGCGCTTGTGAACGCATCCCAGTCGTGCGAGTCAGCGCGATGTTTGAGCGCGGCTATGATTTCGGTACCGAGGCGTAACAGCTCCGGCCTTATCTCAGAGACGAGATCGGCTGCGCTTGTTGGTCCGCCGGCGGTGCGCCAGCGTTCGAACCAGTATGCCTGAACTTCTTTCGCGGCCGTAATCTGTGCGCGCAGGAAGCGCTCAGCCGTTGCCGGCACCACGCCGAAGCGAAGCGCGTCGCGCACCGCAGAGTTAACTACCCTTGCTTCACGCGCCGGGTCTTCGATGGGGAGTTCGTGCAGCCACTTGTAAGCCGCGACCTCCTCCATCCATTCCAGACGCTGGTCGATGAGCTGGTAGGCGGTTGCCGGTTGGCTAGCGGATAGTTGCGTGGTGGCGACAAGTGGCACGGCGGCGGCCAGAACTACGACAATACCCACAACCGCAAGCACGCGCGCTGTGCCTGTTTCTGTCTGGCGATCCGACCGGCGCGCCACCAGGCTCAGCTTGCGCGCCCGCGGAGCCAACGGTCGATTCACACGAGCACCGGCTCGATGGCTAGTCCACCAGTGCCTGATAGGTGAGCACTTTGAACTGATTCGCCAGCGTTGTCCGGTGCGGAATACTCTGCACCATGAACACCCCGATCAACTGTTCTTGCGGGTCGATCCAGAAGCGGGTGCCAGCCGCACCGCCCCAGTTGTATTCACCCACCGAGCCGAGCTCGCCTATCTCGCCGAGATCGAGCGCAACAGCGAAGCCAAGCCCGAAACCGATGCCTCTTCCGCCAAATCCCATGGGGATATCCCCGAGATGATTGGTGGTCATCAGTTCAACCGTCTTCGGCGACAGGAGCCGCACGCCATCGAGTTCGCCGCCATTGAGCATCATCTGGCTGAAACGCATGTAGTCCGCCGCGGTGGAGACCAGGCCGCCTCCGCCACTTTCAAACGTCGCCCCTTCGCGGTAGCTGGCATTGATCTGATCATCGGAAACAACCAGTTCCGTTGACGTATTGCGGCTCAAAAAGGCGCTGCCAATATCGCTCGACGTGCCTTTAGGAGAATAGATTTGTGCCAGTCGAGCGGTTTTGTCCTGTGGCACGATGAAGCTCGTGTCCTCCATGCCCAGGGGTTCGAAGATGCGCTGCTCGAGGAATTCACCGAACCGCATACCCGAGATCACCTCAACCAACCGGCCCTGGATATCCACCGACACACTGTAATGCCAACGGGTACCGGGTTCGTATTGCAGCGGCACCTGGCCAACTTTGGCAACAAAATCCTGCAGATCGGGGTGTTCGCCCAGAATGCCGAGCTCGCGGTACTGCTTATCCACTTCTGTGTTACCAAACACGCCATAGGTGAAACCGGCAGTGTGTCGAAGCAGGTCCCGAATGGTCGGTTGCCGCGACGGTTTGCGTGTCACGCCCTCTTTGGATTCATCACCCTCACCGATCGTGCGACTCGAGGTGCCGTCGGAAATGATGCTTGTAGAGCCATCGGCGGTGGAGACTGCGACTTCGAGATTCGCCAGTTCCGGGATGTACTTCGCGACCGGGTCATTGAGAAAAAAGCGGCCTTCCTCGTAGAGCATCATCACCGCGACGCTGGTGATGGGCTTTGACATCGAGTAGATGCGAAAAATCGTATCCATCGTCATCGGAGTGCCGGCTTCGCGATCGCTCAAACCCCAGGTCTGCGAATAGGCGATCTTGCCGTTGCGGGCGATCAGGCCCAGTCCACCGACCATCACGCCATCATCCACCGCCTTCTGCATCTGACTGGACAACCGTTCCAGCCGCTCGGCTGACAGTCCCACACGCTCCGGCCTGGTGGTCGGCAGTTCGCGGGCGGAAACCTCTGCCGCGGTGACCACCAGCAGACAGACAGCGAAAATCAGATGAGCGCTACGACTCCTGGACATTTTGACTCCTTCGAGATCAGGCAAGAAAAGATCGTGGAGGCTAGCGCAACGCACTCAACGGCACAAACAGATTTCGCAGGCAAAAAAAACGGCGACTCCACGCCGCCGTTTTTTTATTCCTCTTTCAGTCTCACAGACGCCAGCGCAACGTTGCCGTAAGCAGCTGGTTCGTGAAATCACTACGGCCCTCGAAGTCGTACCTGATGTACACCTGCATCCGCTCAGTCGGCAACAGGGAAAGTCCGACGCCTGCCCGATAGAGGAATTCGTCGGGTTCATCACTGACAGTCCTGAACACCGGACCGCCACCTACAAAGCTGGAAGTCAGCACCGCATCATCA
>SMVA01120491.1_pt1 | contig 42119 bp, 56 predicted proteins | sample 2456451 | NCBI WGS metagenome assembly SMVA01 (sample SAMN11095933, study PRJNA526329) | marine sediment metagenome | biome: Marine sediment; feature: Surficial sediment; material: Deep marine sediment; isolation source: Hadal surficial sediment | place: Pacific Ocean | collected 2014-05 | depth...
AACGGCTCCGAGGCGAAATTCCAGATTTACATGAACTGCTCCACGAACTGCAACGTGGCCTCCGGTCCAACTACGGGTCAAGTATGGGATGCCAACGCCGCTGATCAGCGGCTCATCAACCTGGATTATTGGGGAACGGGCAACACTGGTACGAACGGCTCGGGTGTAGGTGTCCGTTGGGGCGATGGCGTTATTATCGGCGGTTCCTTTGGCTTCTCACGGGAGGACGGCTCCATTGGTATGTTCGGCGCGGATGCGGATATTACGCACTCCATTGGCCCTCCCGCTGTGGCTGGTGTCACAAATGCTCGCCTTCGAGTGTTGAACGTTTTGCAAAGCGGCAGCAAGACCGCGTTTTATCGAACCAACGGTACGCCAACTTGTAACGTCACTCTTATCAACATACTGACCGACGACCGCAGGGCAGGAACCGGCGTGTCACCCGCCAGCAATGCAAACAACAACGTATCGATGGATTTCACTTTCGAGGAAATTTACACCGGCTTGGTGCAGAATACTCGCTTGGTTGTCGAGCGTGATGTGGATAGTGTCGTTGCAGATAGTGATGTTGCTGGTGCTGATGGACAGGCATTGATCCGGCTTCTACATGAAGAAGTGACAGGGCTTACCTCGGATAACAAATTTACAGCTTTTGCTATGGGATGCTGGATGTACAACTTCGATCCAGTTGTTGCCGACATTGATGAATCAACTACACCTGTTTTATCTGGTACTGCCGAGGATTTGCAATTTGGTGGCGTACTCGTACAGCCTCCTGATCTTAATATTACCCAATCAACTCAGGCGACCGTTGCTTCCTACACAGACATAGATACTTCTGATAAGTTATACGACAGGGCAGCAGATTGGAAGATGCTGACTGATGCGAATACTCAATACCCAACGATTAAAACCAAGCTGATCACTGCCGAAGGTAATCTTTGTGCTGTCGCAGTAGGAACTGACTTGGATATTGATAGCGGGGCTGCTGCTGTTTTTGCCGTAAACACAGGAACAGACCTATTGACCATTGACTGCGCCACAGTCTTTGATGTAGGTAGTACATTTGCCGGTATCAAGGCAGACAATATTGATTTTAATGGTAGCTCGACCATCGGTGACAATCTGATCCTCACTGGCAATGTATCTATATTTGCTGCTATGAACCTGACAGGCGTAATCATTAATGGCGATCTGCGAATTGCAACAGGCGCGAACTCCACACTGACCTTCGATAATGTCATCGTGACTGGTAACATATTCAACGACAGCGGTAGTAACACCTTGACGATTAACGCAACTGGTGGTTCATTAACTGCTGGTGATCCAGGTACTGGTAATGGCCAGACAAATATTGTAAACTCAGTTAATATTACAATTACAGTGCTTGATCGTTCTGATGATACTCCAATTGAGTTTGCTCATGTGTTACTATACTTAACCTCTGATTTCACAACACAGGTTATAAATGCTGCTACTAATGCGAGTGGTGTGGCTTCAACTACTTTTAACTTTTCCAGTGATGCTGGTGTTGAAGGGTGGGTTCGTAACGTAGATTTTGTAGATGATGATTACAGGCCTGAGAATATCAGTGGCACGATAACCTCAAATGGTTTTGCTATTACAGTTCGGTTAACGCCAACTTCTTAAGAGGATAGAATAATGACAGTTTATGATAGAGATGCCGATCCTGCAACTGCAGTAACCGCGTGGTTGGCTCAATTCGCAATTGCAGCAGATGGTGCAATTACCTTCGATACAGGAACTGATACGTTTCATGTCTGGTGGTTACACAGGGCCCTGCAGAAAAAGGTATGGGATTTTTCTGTTGCCGGTAATGACTTGCTCAACCTGGCAAAGCCTAACCCAAGTACGTCGGAGGCGTTGGGTACGATCATTACCCTTGAAGACCATACGACGAACTACTCTGTAAGGTATAACATTACTGATACTGTGGCGGAGTCGCACTTCGGTGGGTCGGTTGAGCAGCAAAATGGTTCATCGCAGACCGAGCGTTTTTCTGGTCTGATCGTGCTTGGTTCAGCTCCAGGTGGTACAGAACTGCAGATCGTGCAGAATCGTGTGCTAGTAACCTCTTTCTGGGGTACGGGTTTGAATCAGACTGACAGTAACACGTTGCTACGTATCTTGGTGAAAACCATTGTGGCGGGAGTTGACGTTGATCTACAGATTATTAATGTTAAGGCGTCTGAGTTTGGTGATTCTTATGCTGTGTGGGAGACTACACTAGGCCTTGGTGAAAAGGTTGCAGCTATCACGACAGTTGCCGATCCGAACAATCTGACCGCGCTTGGTACGGTGCAAGCCTTTACTGGTTTTGCTGGAGTAGGTGCGACAGTGGAAGGTTATGATCTCCTTGATGTAGATGGTAACGGAGCCGATCCATTCCTTGGTACCTTATCGTTTGCTGGATTGACTGGCAATCAGAATAAAGGTGCGCTGTATGAGGTTATCAAAGCGTACTTGGTTCGAGGTACTTCCGACACGTTATTTGGTTTGGATGGCGACTTGTATACCGCGAGGCTTTTCCAGCTGACGGTTGCTACAGGATCGGGTTCCCAGGTTTATGTGCAGAACGAAGATATAACATGGGCTGGTGGCGGTGAAGGTATCTTCCTAGGTGCTGATGATGTAGACGAGGATAACACTACTCGTATCGTTATACTCCTGACTAAGGGTATTGCGCCGGTTAATACTGACGTTGTTACGGGTGCGACCAATGGAGCGAATAATACGGTATCCTCAACAGAGAAGCTGGCGGCTGCTGCAAACTATATCGGAGTGTTTACTGCTACGAACTGGATTGCCGCACAGGGTATTGGCTTCTTGCCTTCGGAGTTGATCTTTGGCGATTCGGTTACAGCACTTGACGGTCAGACACCTAGCGTACCGCAGAACGTGGCCCTTACAGTTAACGTAACTGTGGATAACCTTGATGATCCGTTTATCTTCCTTGCAGAGAAAGACCCAGGTTTGGACGCTCCGGAGTATGACAAGTATTCCGGTACTGCGCAGGGTACGAGTGTTAGTGTTGTAATCATTGATACTGCGATTGATGCGGATGAACCTCAAACAGGTTTCGTTGGGGTGCTGCATACAGGTAGAACGTACTTTACCTTCTATGAGTTTGATTCGTGGGCAGGTTCGACGTTCCAGCTTGTCGGTACGACTGATGCAATTGCCATTACGGCAGGCGATGATGTATTTATCGCGTACTTCTATCAGGCATTAGCCGGTACGGGTACTTTACAGACTGCTACACGGAGTTTTGTGTTTGATTCTGGTACACGCGATTTCGTTGGATGGGTAAGGCATGGTGATCCGGCGATTCCGGACAAGCCTGTAGATATAGCGTTTAATGCAGTGGGATCGAACCCACAGACCTTAACGGTTGTTATGGCTAACGAGAGTTAAATGAATGTCTTATACCGTCGACTGGATAGGGAAGGCAATCACCATCCCTACTTCAGATTTAACCTTGGTGGGTGGCACCGAGTATGACCTGGATATGTCGGAGTTCTGGTTGGAGCTTCGACGTTTAGAGGCAGACCCTAATGAAGGGTTGTGGGCGCCTCAAATCCTGGCCCATGCGAATACGCGAACGCTGGCAGGTACTACGTTTATCATGGAGAATGAAGTGATAAACGGGTACACCGTTCAGTTTAGTGGTGTAGCTACTCGGGTGAATCTGAGGGCAGATAACGATAATCTCGCTGACGTGTTTGTAGCAACAGGGATTACGTTGGTGACCTTTAACTCAGCGGGTAATACGCTGACGGTTACTGGTTCGGGTGTGACTGCACAGGACAAGCTTGATATAGCAGATCAAGTGTGGAAAGAGATTTTGGCAGATCATTCTGGTGATGCTGGTTCGGCTGCAGAGGCGTTAGATAATGTTGCTGCAGGTGCTTCACCGACAACTATTGCGGCTGCGGTGTGGAATCACATTAAGGCCTTGACTTTTAACAAATGGTATGGTAATAGATAATGAAGTTAAGTGAGAAACAACGAGCGTTCACAAAAGCACTGGCGAAGCTCCTTACTTGGGCGCATGGAGAAGGCTATGAGTTTACATTTGGGGACGCTATGGCGAAGACTGGCCATGTCACTAAAAGCTATCACTACCAGAGACTGGCTATTGATCTCAATCTGTTTATTGGTGGTGTATATCAGACCTCTACAGCAGCTCATTTGCCGATAGGTGAGGAGTGGGTAAAGCTTGGAGGAACGTGGGGCGGGAATTTCCGCAAGAAAGACGGCAACCACTATTCGTGGGGCGAGGGTAGAAGGTAATGGGACTATTAAGTTTTCTTGGTGGTGGTGCGGCAGTAGCTGCTCCGATTACAGCGATTGGTAATGTGCTTGATGCACTGTTTACCAGTGATGATGAGCGACTGGATAAGCAAGCGTTACTTACTAAGCTTGCCCAACAGCCTAACCTTGCGCAGGTTGAATTAAACAAGGTTGAAGCGCAACATCGTTCAACCTTTGTGGCAGGCTGGCGACCATTTATCGGTTGGGTCTGTGGGGTTGGTCTTACTTTCATGTTTCTGATTAATCCTATCCTTCAGTGGATTACTTCTAAACCTGGGCCTGCCTTGCCAGAGGATATTGTTCTTGAATTAGTGCTTGCTCTGTTGGGGCTGGGGGCTCTTCGTACCGTTGAGAAAATGAATGGGAGGGCAAAGTAATGGCGCTTAATGCAATACAAATACACGCGAAGCTTCAGCGACAATTGTTGAAGCGGAAGCTCGATAAACGTAATCCGAATCGGAGAATAGCAGGCTTTGGCTCTATGTCTCCGAGACGCAGCTTGAGGAAGAACAGATAATGGCTAATGAACTGTATGATACGGGCAGAAATGCCTTCCTGTTAGGTAATATTGACTGGGTTGCCGATGATATTCGAGCAATCTTAATAGATACTGGTTTGTATACAGTTGATATTGCCAACCATGATTTCCTGAATGACATTCCATCTGGTGCCAGAGAGAGTGCGCTTCAGCCTTTAGTAAATGAAGCGGCTGTAGATGGAATTGCAGATGCAGATGATTTGACCTTTCCGCTTATAACGGGTGCAACGGTTGAGGCTCTTGTAATCTACAAGCATACAGGTACAGAGTCGACTTCGCAGCTTATTGCTTATATCGATACGGCAGTTGGTATACCGGTAACACCTAATGGAGGGGATATTATCATACTCTGGGACAACGGAGTTAATAAGATATTTAAACTGTAATGGCTTTTACTTATAATGAATCGGTAGGTACTACTTACGACTCTGATGCAGGGTTCTTTGATGGCCCTGAGATCATTACACTTGATCTGGTTGATGAGGGTATTGTCTCGGCTGAAGCGTTTGGATCATTTCAGTTAAATCGGGAAGTAACAGTAACAGGGATAGCTAGTGCTGAAGCTATTGGAGGGCTTCAAGTTAATTTATTGATAAATGATTTGGCAGGGATACCAAGTCAGGAAGCTTTTGGAAGTCCGCAGGTAAATTACCTAGTATCGCTTGTAGGTATTCCATCTGAGGAATTTTTTGGAGATATTTTAATTCAGGGGAATATTGCGCCTGTAGCTATTCCTTCTGAAGAGGCTTTTGGAACGCCTCAACTTAACCTACATTTCCATATGGTAGGTCTTTCAACTGAGGAAGCTTTTGGTTCCGTAGTTGTAATTAAGCAGTGGGAGAAGGTGTTGCCAAATGATACGGATTGGGCACCAGGTGCGCCGGTAACTGAAGTTTGGACACCGGCAGCTCCCATAAATACTAACTGGAATTGAGGATTTTATAATGGGGTTAGAAACAGGTACCTTTATTGATGATCTCGTTGTAACGAATCCGCTTGGAACGGATGATCGTTCTTCAGCAGACGATCATATGCGGCTCCTTAAGAGTGTATTGAAGAATAGTTTTCCGCAGGTTGATGGAGCTATTAATGCAACTGTTACAGAGCTTAATCTCTTAGTAGGTTTACTTGCTTCGGCATCTGAAATTAATACAATGGATGGAATTACAGCTTCTACGGCAGAGCTTAATGTCATGGATGGTATTTCGGGTAAGGCAAGTTCAGATAATATTATGGATAATTTTCCTGCTGGCACGTTAATGACTTTCCAGCAGACTGCATCGCCAACAGGTTATACAAAGCAGACCACGCATAATGACAAGGCTTTTCGGGTTGTATCAGGAACGGCTGGAAGCGCGGGTACTAGCCCCTTTACCACAGTATTCGGTTTACAAGCCACTGCTGCTCATACCTTGACTGAGGCACAGATGCCTTCGCATGACCACAGTTTAACTTTGGAGCCTAAACACGGTAATAACGGTAGTGCTTCAGGCGTCAGAGGCTGGGGCGCTGACGGACAGAGTGGTTCTGTTAATGCGTTTACCCAGGATGCTACGGGTGGTGGTGGCTCTCACACTCACAATATTGAAATGAGAGTCCAGTACGTTGACTTAATTATAGCGAGTAAAAACTAATGAGTAAGATTACAATTATTCCTGGAGACGATAGGGTTGTCATCGATGGAGTGTTAGAGACAGTTGTATTTACAGGCAACCCGAATATTCACGTTGTCCACTGGGATGAAGATTCACAATCAGGTACTGTGGAATATCATAATAAACCAGCGGAAGAAATTGACAACTTCGCTCTATATCAACATGTTATAGGTGAGTATGGAGTTTCTAAAGCTGCGAGGTTACAGCGCGATCAAGATGCAATTGATGATAGGGTTGCAGCTCGAACTCAAACAGAGAAACGATGGGGAGAATACCCAACAGATCTTGAACAGTTACATGCCTTGCATGAAGCGAGGCAAGGCGATAGTACTGCTATTGACGCTATTGATATCGAAATTATAGCTATTGATCTGAAGTATCCGCTGTGAATAATAAACCTGATCCAGACGGAACCTGTCCTTATACAGGGCATAAGGATTTGTGCCGAGATCATTATGCGAATTGTCCAAAATGGATTCAGGTTATAGGGCATAACCCTAACACTGGTGAGCAGATGAATGAGTGGGCTTGTGCTGATACTTGGCTGCCAATACTTATGATTGAGAACTCCCAGATGCAAGGAGAGACTGGTGCTGCAGTTGAGTCTTTTAGAAATGAAGTTGTTAAGGTATTTCAATTAGCTCTTGGGAGAGTTCCAGGAGATACCTCACCAACCCCTAAATTGGTTGAAGGAGATCAGTAATGCTACGTGATGCTGCAGTAGATTTAATTATGAAGCGCCTCGGCAATAGTTCCGATCTAACGCTTCGGGATGATATTATCAACGAGATGGTAAATGCCCAAGATACTATCCTTGAGGGTGATATTCTAAGTCCATGGTTTTTGGTAACAGAAGAAACTACCGCAGTTACTACTCTTGGGGACGAGCGTGTAGGATTACCTGCAGACTTTATCTTACCTTGGGAGCAGGGATTCTTGTTTCGTTTTGATGCCACCTTGCCTGATCCTTATGTCGAGATGGTTCGAGAAGATTGGGATGAAATTAAGGAAGGTTTGAACTTTCCAGGTATACCTACTCATTATGATATTGCTGGTCGATATATTTTAATGCGTCCGCTGTCAGATGATGTATATCCTCTTCGTATGCGGTACATTGGGCGAGGCGTTAGTTTAGTAGGTACATACGGAGTAAACAATATTGAGAATGTTTGGCTGAAGCACGCTGCTGATTGGTTTATAGGAGAGGTAGGCTATATTATCGCTGATCAATATTTACAGCAACCAGCTGCTAAAATTAAATCTTTCCAGTTACAGGCAGCTCGTGGTCGTACTAGAGTACACCACCTTAATACAGCTATGGAAGAGACTTTGAAAGTGCGGATACGCGGAGGTTGAAATGCCAAACTTACCTATAGAAAATGTGGGGCGCTTCGGGCTCCTTACAGATAAGAAGCCTTATGAGCTGGAAGTAGAAGCTTGGAGTCAGGCTCAGAATATGCGATTTAGTGCTTTGGGAGCACAGAAGTTTACAGGGCATAAGCTGGTCTATGCGACTACAATGCTGCATGATCCGTTTTGGCTCTTCCCTTGGCTTAGCACAGCAGCCCCAGGATTTTCATGGTTGTATCCAAGTCTCACTCGCATGGCACGAATTTTAGGTACCTCGCATGTAGATGTAACTCGCTTTACTACATCGCTGGGTGATGATGATTATACTGCTGATATTGATACCCTTTGGTCAGGTACTCTGCTAGGGGATTTGGTTATCTGGTGTTATAACAAGCAGGCTGATCCGCCCCAAACCTTTAATATAGCCAATGATCGTTTCGAGGATATTGCTAATTGGCAGACTAATACTTTCGTTGATATCCTTACAGTTGTAGATCGTCATGTAGTTGCTCTAAGGGTGAAGCGTGACGGTATCGACTTTAATCCTCGCATGGTGAAATGGAGTCAGGCGGCCGATCCAGGTACATATCCAAATTCATGGGATGAGACTGATCCAGCCACCGGTGCTGGCGAAGTGACTCTTGCAGAAACTCCTGGTGAGATTATGTCGGTAGCGTTATTAGGGAATAGTACGCTTATCTATAAGGATGATAGTGTTATCAGTATGCGCTTCGTAGGCGGTCAGAATATCTTTAGCTTCAATACGATCTTTTCAGAGTTCGGAGCCCTATCAAGGGAGTCTGTGGGGATTCTTGAGAACTCGCATGTTGTGGTAACTGAAGGTGATGTGTTGCTTCACAATGGACAGACCTTTAAAAGTGTTATTGATAAGCGCAATCGAAACCTTTTGTTTAAGTTTATGTCTGCTTCTTTAAAGGGTAAAACTCAGGTTAAAGTATATGAGCAGTTGACTGAAGTTTGGATATGTTACTGTGATGTGAATTCTTTAGGCCAGCTTAACAAAGCGTTGATTTGGAACTACCTGGATAACACATGGTCACAGCGAGACCTTCAGGAGTTTTCTTATGTAGCCATAGGCTTTATTGATACGATTTCAGTAGGCCAAAGGTTTGACGATATTTCAGGAACTTTTGATACAGATTTAGGTGCCTTTGACGAGACAGCAGCAGCACCAGTCTTTGATGAGTTGCTTGCTGCAGATGTAGCTAACAGGGATTTACTGGCATTGAACTTTACAGAACAGTTCAATGGCGTTAATATGTTTATACAGCTAGAGCGTACAGGATTAGCTATAGTTGGCAGGGATCGACAGGGTGGCTGGCGTATTGACTTAGATTCTACTAAGTTTGTAAGGCGAGTACATCTAAAGATGGTGGCTAATGGCCCTGTAGACGTATATGTAGGAGCGCAGCAATTGGTAGGAGGTCCTGTGGCGTGGACAGGCCCATTCTCTTTTGACCCTAATATACAATCTTTCTTCGACTGCAGAATTAACACGAGATTTTTTAACTTCAAGATTGAATCGGAAGCTGATATAACGTGGACGCTGCATGGATATACAATTGATCTCAGCATTATAGGTGAGGCTCCTCGACAATGAGTCTTGATTTCTCTACAGGGTATCTTCCGCAGACGCCTGAAGAAGTTCCAGCGTTTTTACTGGAGTATACACAGCGTATAGAAGAAAAGTTTGAAGACCTCCATGAACAGGGTAGGTGGATTCCTGAGCTTCGGGATGATTCGGGAAATGTTGCTACTCATACTGTTCAGGATGGAAGATTTACAAGAGTAAGTAACATGGTTTGTATAGAAGGTCGGCTGAAAACATCAGATGTTAGTGGGTTATCAGGTGTTATTAGGATTGTAAACCTTCCTTTTATTTCAGATTCAGCTAAACCTAACGGTTCTTTGTATGGAGCAATAGGGAATGGATTTGCTTTAACTAATGGTGAATCAGTTGGTGGCGCTATTATTTTAAACGCTACACATCTTACACTATTTGTATGGAAGGCGTCTACAGGTACAGTACAAATGACAGCAGCAGACTGGACTGATGATGGTGATTTCTTATTTGCAGGTTCTTATCACAGAGGTAACTAATGAAAACTTTACTTATAGCTTTACTATTCATGACAAGTTCAGCGTTTGCTCACAATGGTCATTACGACCATAACCCTGAGCCGACTACGACTACTACCACTCCGCTGAGTCTACCGTCCCAGACTACCTATGGACTGCTTGCCTTAGCTAACAATAATCAATTTGATTGGGGAGTTCCTGATAAACTACAGGTAGGTGTGACGATGGCTTTTACCGAAGGTGGTAATCAAGCAATAGCAATCGGCGCTGCTACTCGGGTTGGTGCAGTAATGCTGCATGGGAATTTCGTTACTGAGGTTGACGGCCCTGATAATGGGGACAGTTATGCTGTTATTGTCGGCGGGACTATGCGCTTCTGATGAAAATAGTACAACTCCAAGTACCGTCTTTAAAAATAGTACAGCTTAAAGAGCCGTTCTATCATACCATTATCCATGACTTCTATACACCAGAAGAAGAACAGGGCATATGGCAGGAAATAGAATTCCTAAACCAGCCTGGAAAGCTACTAGATAAAAATCAGAATGGAGACCCTAGAGCATCTGAAAATAAATTAGGCTTAGCTTTAGATGATGCTTATGGGCAGTACCGACATCTAAGTAATATCCTAACAGTGAATAGAAAGATATTTAATTTTTGTGATCAGTTGCTGGAAAATCCTTTTGCTAATTACTTAATACTATGCGATCACGATTTTAGTTTCCTTAGTTACTACCCTGATAAAAGTTATTATGCACCTCATTTTGATAGATTCACTGTGAGCACTATCACTACTTTTTGGAGGTTGCCACAAAAATTTACTGGAGGAGAGTTACAGTTTACAGAATATGATTACACGCCTGATATGCGGCACAACAGCCTTATCCTGTTTCCTAGTTATGAATTTCACAATGTAACGCCTCTATCTATTGATAAAGAGTTGGAAGATAAAGGGCTGAGTCGATACACTATTAACCAGTTTATGATAATAAAGGACTAATTTAATGACTAAGCCTTCTGCGAAAACAACCTGGGTAGGTGTGGTGATTGGTTGCTTAACTCTCGCCACAGCATATCTAGGTAATGATAAGTATCAATCTAGTCAGATCGTTGTCGAAGCGACAGATGTAACTGTAGCTATAACCTCATTGCCTGCTGGCGTTATGCGGTCTAATTCAGACATTAATGCGATGATTAAAACTTTGGTAGACGCCAAGATGAAGGCACATATCCAGGATAGTGGGAGACACTAATGAGCATAGGCCCTTGTGATTGGCATGTGATTGATGACGAGCTGGTGGTTAGTTCGATCCAGAAGAATGCTTCGACTTCGTTAGTTACAGCCTTTCCGAACCGGATTGGGGCGGAGCAGGCGCTAACATATCCTGTACGGTTAGCCTGGATTAGGCATCCATTGTCTCGAGTGAAGTCAGTTTATTCTTGTTTGATGGGAGAGGAAATCGATGGAGAAACAGCGTGGCATAATTTTGTGGATCATATGCTGGAGGTAGAGAATGTTCATTGGTTGCCTCAGATGCAGCGGTTGTATTTTGGGAAGGAATTTGTTCCTACAGTGCTTGAGCGGTTTGAGTATATTGGAAAGTTTTGGAAGCAGTATTGTGGAAAACCACTGCCTGTGGTTAATGTTAGTATTCCCCTGTATACTGATGATTACAGGGAAAAGGATTTATTGGAATATTATGAAACAGATCTTAAGGTATGGCTTGACTGCTCCGACCATTTGCTGTATAAGTCAATGATTGCATCTTAGAATCTATCATGCAATCTTTAGCATTAAGGATACGTAAGCATCTGCCAGCAGTAGAGCGGAAGATGCTTACAAAGCCGCAGATAGAATGCCCTGTAGTTCATCGGTTTGGGCCAGGGATATACATTCGTGAGGTGTTCATACCAGCAGGTACGCTGGCGATTGGACACCATCATGTAAGTGAACACACCAACATAATGTTGAAGGGTGTTGCAGACTTCCTTTTAGAGGATGGATCAATTGAAAGGCGGGAGGCTCCATACTATTGTGTGGCTCCCGCAGGTAGGAAGATTGCTTACGTCTATGAGGATATGGTGTGGCAGAATATCTACGCCACTGACGAGACGGACATAGTAGTGTTAGAAGCTACTCTGTTAGATATTAGTAAAGGATGGCTTGAGCACGAAGAGGGACTGGAGAAGTTGCAGCGGATTGGGGATCAGATGGATTTCCTGATCGCTGTAGAAGAAGGTGGATGGTCGTTGGACCTGGTACGGAAGGTATCAGAAAACCCTGACGATGCGATTGGGTTGCCGCTCGGCACCTATAAGTTTAAGATCGCATGGTCTCAGATTGAGGGTAAAGGCGTGGTGGCAGCATCAGCTTATGAGCCCTTCGAAGTTGTTGGTCCCGCTCGGATTGGGGACAAACGTACGGTAATTGGAAGGTATACAAATCATGCGAAGCATCCGAACGCTGTGATGAACGTGGACTTAAATGATGGTGTAGTATATCTTATAGTTACCAAACCAATTTTAGTAGATGAGGAAATTACCGTGGATTATCGGAAGGTTCTTCTTTTACATACTGGAGATTTATTATGAGTGGTGTTGCTGCAGCAGTAGGTATTGGAAGTGCTCTGATAACGCGTAATAGTGGTGGCTCTTCAGGAGGAGGTCGTCCGAAGTTTGCTAAAATAGTTGAGCCTGGTATTAACCGGCAGTTAGATCGAACTGAGGATACAACTCGGGAAGTTTTCAGTGGGGATCGTGTAGCAGACCTTACTAGTTTACAACAACAAGGTGTTGCACAGACTCCAGGTATTGCACAAGCGTTACAAGGTGCTGCAGGTACATCTGCTGGTGGCTTTGATACTATCGCTGGGGGTAGCAGGATTGGACAGAATCCTTTCCTTGAGCAACAACTAGCAGGTATGCGCGCGAACGTAAATCAGAATCTGTTACAGAACCAACTACCTGGCATTCAAAATAATGCGATTGCAGGTGGGGGGCTTGGGGGGTCACGTCAAGGTATTGCACAGGGTCTTGCTATCCAGGGTGCGAACCGTGATATCCTTCAGGCGGAAACTACTGCTCGAGCTGGTCAAGTTAATATAGATCAAGAACAACAACTACGAGCATTGCTTGGTCAGGGATCGATACTGTCAGGCCAGGGTGGCGCGCAAGATGCACTACTTAGAGGTGGTGGCATTCAACAAGCTCAGGCTCAAGCTGAGATCGGTGGTGAAATACAACAGTTTAATGAAGGTCAGGATTTACAGTTTGAGCGTGATCAGCAGTTGCTATCAATTCTGTTGGGTACACCTGCACAAAATCAAACAGTACCGCAGCAGTCTGATCCGGTCGCTGCAGGTTTGGGTGCTGCATTAACTGCCAGTCAGCTGTTCCAGACTCAGGCTCCACCACCGCCTCCTCCTCGAGTTGATCTCACTGCCGCTACTCAAACACGACAGTTTCAAGGATTTTAATTATGTCTACCGATTTAATGATGAGCTTAATGAATCTTAATCAGGGTGTTGCAAGTCCACAGGGGCAGCCTTTGCTGCAGAGTGAAAACCCTATGTCGGCACTAGCTGGCTTACCGCCAGCAACAGTTCCGGCAGCAACACCTCCTTTACAACAATCGGCGAATCCGGCATTGCCTCCTGGCAGACCGGCTAAGTCTCTGGAAGAACAGCTGTTTGGGTTCGGAGGTAATCTCTTTGGCTAACAATAATCTTTTTTCAGGTTTAGATAATCTGGCTATCTTTGAGGGTGTTCCTGACGATGTTCGTCGGCGCGCTTTAATAGATACGGGCTTGGCTATGTTGCAGCCGCAAGGTCCTGAGGGGTCTGCGATCACTCAGATCGGTGGTGGTATTGAAGCAGGACTGGCTTCTCTGGATGATGCAGAGCAGCAAAGCTTTAATCGCAATCAGCTGGATTTCCAGAATATGATTACACAACGTGGAGCTGTGACTGATGAACGTCGAGCCGGAACGGGAGAAGTGAATGCGCAAACGGGTCAGCAAGTTGCAACCACGGGTCAAACCCAAGTGGAAAATCAGGACACCCAAGCAACGGCCGCATTGGAGGAAGAAATCCGGCAATGGAACCGCGAAGGCCTTGACCGTGCAGCCCAAAGAGGCTTAGATAAAGCGAAGTCTCGCTATTGGGACAGGATGCCTGAGGGTGGTATAGGCGGGAGACCTTCGGCCACGGATGCTTTGTTTGCTGAGCATATAGCAAAAATGAATTCGCTTTGGGTTCTTGACCAACGAAAGTCTCCTCTTGAACAGCAGTTTTCTGATAAGGATGATGACATACTGATCGATATGGCTTGGCGTGACATCACACTCCGTAAGGGTACAGCAGGTAATGAAGCTTTAGCACTCATGGCTTCAGGTACACAAGATGCTGCGCTAGTGGGGCAACGAGCACAGGCTGTTGCCGATCCAGGCTTAGCTGGTCTTGAGAATATATCTACTCCAGAGCAAAGAACTCAAGCAGAGTTAGCTATGAACTGGACTGCCGAACAGTGGGAAGAGGCTAGACGTACTAAGGACCCGACAGTTGATAGGTTGTTAAATCTATTCCCAGGTTTATTCCGGCGAGCACAAGCAACCTTACGCGGACAGTAATATGGCTGGTCTAGCAGATCTTGGTGGCCCAAAAGGTGGGATACCACAGGAGAGTGGTACCCCACGGCAAACCGGCTTAGCTGGACTGGAAGCACTGGGAGCTGTAGCGTTAGAAGCTCCCGAAGTGCCTGATCTTCCAGATGATCCAGTTGATAGGGTTCGTCCCAACATATCCCTCGAGCCGGTTAATCCTTTTGATGATCCGGTGCCGACTCCGGAGCCTCTCACCCCTACACAGCAGAGACACTCGGCGGTGGTAGAGCAATTAAAGCTTGATGTTGATGAGTTTGATTCTACCTTCACTCTCCTAGAGCGTACAGAAAATCGGTTGGGTATTGGCTGGACGCGTAAGATTGCTAACGATACGTTAAATGAATTGACGCAGCTTAGGAGTGCGTTAGTAGATTTGACAGGTCGAGGTACTTTAGAGGCTGGCAATCAAGCGCTGGAAAGTCTTAAGTCTAGAGCGCCTTTTGGGAAACCCTTTACTGATGCAGAACTGCAAGCCGAGGTGGATCGGGATGCGTCAATGCTTCAGCGTAAAATTGAGAAGGTAGAGTTAGATTATTTGGCTGCTTCCGATGCAGTGTTTAATCCTACCATGCGTAGAGGTAATCAAATTATTGATATACCTACGCACCCTGTAATGGCAGCTTTAAATAATGCTCAGGCTATGGGGGATACTGATTTAGTTGATAAGATTGCTTGGACATTTCTTGCAGAGACGATGGCGGAGACTGCCTTGCCGTCGATACCACAGGCAGGTCCGGCGCAGCTTTTGGTACCAGGAGGTCTAGCAGCTGGAGGTAAATTAATATTTGGTTCTACCTCAGTAGCACGTGCAGGATTTGTAGTAGGCACAGGCTTTGTATCCGGTAGTGTTGAAAGTGCGGCTGCGTTTAGTGAATATCTCAGTGAGCATGATGTTGATGTTACTGACATTGATCAGGTAACCCGAGCTATTACTGATCCTGAAGTGGTAGCAGCAGCAAGAAGTTTTGCTCGTAAGCGAGGTATCTCCGTAGGTGTAATGGATATGCTGGGTGCGTATCTCAGTGCTAGAATGCTGGTGCCGCCACAGCTTACAGGTAAAATTGCTCGACAGATTACTAATGCTGGAGCTCAATTAATTCAGAATCCTTTAACGGGGGCTGGGGGTGAGGCTCTTGCACAGCTAACTTCAGGGCAAGAGTTTAATTCCCTTGAAGTTAAGTTAGAATTGCTTGGTGAGATACCTTCGGCTGTATCTGAGCCTATCATCTTCCACCTTGCTGATAAGTTAAATAAGAAGCCTTCAGACCTTATACTTATTAAGCAAGTGATGGAGGAGTTCGTTAAAAACCCTGCTATGACTGAGGGAGAAGCCCTAGCTCAGATGAAGGATATAGCTACAAAGGGTATGACTGATGCAGAGGCTATTGATTTAGTTAATAGTTTACCTGGTGCTTATATAGACCCTAGCATCTTAGAGAATACTGGCCATGAGGAGCGAGGTTCTGGTCGACAAGCATCACTGACTACAATTCAGGAAACTCAAATAGCTTTACAGGGTTTTATGGATCTTGATGGGAATATGGTAAGTGGAGAGGCTGTTGTTAAGGAGGAGCCTGAGAATGGTGGGGGTAAAGTATACTGGAGAGTTGAAAATGATGCTACCCCTGCAGGGTTGGCTGCTATGGATGAGGCCATCTTGTTTAAGCAGGATGAGTTATCTATGGCTCAAGTTGAGGGAGCTGCAACGTCAAAAATTAATAGGCTTAGCAATGAGCTTGAGGCTGTAAAGGAACGGAAGGCCAAAATAGAAATTGCTACTCGGGAGATGAATGAGTTACGTCCTGCATTGCATAGGCTGTATCAGGAGATGGTCTCCTTGTTTACACCTAATGCTAACTTACTTATTTTAGAGAATGATCTGGATAGTGAGGCAACTCGGGGTACAGGATACGGTAGTAACGCTAGCTTTCATAGTGAGGATGGTAGACGTACTGGTGTAATATACTTAAGCACTACTGCCTTGCTGGATATGAGGAAGGCGTTTATGAAGCAGGGTAGAGGTAAGACGAAACGTAAAGGTCCTCGTATGCTACGCTCAGTATTAGGTGTTGCGATACATGAGTTTGGTCATAACATTATGCAGCATTATGCTGATACCTTACCGCCAGAAGTGTTAGGTGCGTTGAAAGCTGAGCATCGGAATTGGTTAGCACAACAAATAAAAATCTTAAAGAAAGATAAGGATACAGGAATTTTTGATATCCTTATAAGTAAGCAAAACCCTAATGACTTTTTCGACCTTAGCCGTTTCTTAAGGACTAATGATTTTGAATTTTTAAGGAGTAAAGTTCCGTATAATCTAAGTTTGTTAGAGTGGATTGCTGATTCAATGTCTCGATCCTCCTCAGATAAAAAGACTTCAGTGTTACCTCCGATGATGCGTAAGCATATGCCTCGGCTTCAAACTATTATGGAAAGGTTTTATGATAGGTTTCGTTCAGGGCTGGGGGATAACTCTACATTCGATACCTTTTTAATATACATACAGGCTCGAGCACAGCGAGAAGCAAGAGAGAATTTAGCTGCACAGTTTTCAAAGGTAGAACAGCAGTTGCCTGCCGGTAGTCAGGGTGAGGTACTGATGGCAATGATGGATGCGAAGGGGATAGACGTGCCTTCGGAATTGAAGGATCAATTGGAGTCTAACCTGGATACTTATAATAAAACTATCAGGTACATGTTGACTATCCTTCAGCTTGGTAAGGAGAATAAACATATATCGGGGCTGCAAAATTATATTAAAGCTGTGCACGAGCACTGGATTACAAAGTCTAACTGGAATGACATGGCTATGCAGTCTATGAATGCGTGGAGGAAGTTAGGCCGGAAGCAAGCTGATCTCGTGGGTAGGTACTTGCTCGAGCAAACTGTGAAGTCGGATGACTTAGGCAGGAGTTTAAATAATGATGAGATTAAAGCGTTGTTAAAAGAAAAGAACTTAAACTTATCCCCTGAAGCGTGGGAAGTTGTTACGCGTATCCAGGAGGATTTAAAGAATGCGTTGGAAGAGCTGTACATGCTTGAGAAGACTCGGTTAAATGCTGAGTATATTGATGCCCAAACTTTATTGAAGGGTAAGATAGTTCAGTTAGATAAGCTGTTCGATGAACTGCGGAACCGAGATTACTTTCCATTGTCTCGGTTTGGTGAGTTTGGCATAGCGATGAAGGCTACTAAGACTATAGTAATTAAAGGGAAGACTTATGCTCCAGGTGATACCGTACACTTTGAGCTGTACGAGAATAAGCGGCAGCGTAATCGGGGTGAGGGTACGCTGCGTAGGAAGTTTGGGCCTTCAGTAAAGACACACTTCATTAACCTGACTGAGCCACTGAAGCCTTTCACAGGTATGCCTATGGCGATTATGAGTTCGCTGAAGGATAACCCGAAGCTAGGTTTGGATGCTGAACAGCGGAAGGAACTGCAAGGGATGATTGATGTTATGAATCCTACGCAGGGCATAGCGAAACGTATGCTGGAACGGAAGGGCACTGAGGGATTTCATCTGGATGCAGCTCGAGGGTATGCTAACTACATGATGCAGATGGGAGGTCACATTGCTAAGATGCGGCACGTTGGGCAGATGGATGATGCGATTGATAGTGTTCGTCGGTCAGCAAAGTACCTTGGTTCACAAGGTATACTAAATGATAAGCGCCACGAGATTGTTAACCATTTAATACGGCATCAGGATTATATAATGCGTCCTGAGAATGAGTGGGGTAACATGAGAGCGTGGGCGTTTCACTGGTTCTTAGGCTTTAATGTTAAGTCAGCTATAGTGAACCTAACTCAGGTACCTCTGGTAGCCTATCCGTATCTAGCAGCTCGAACTGTGTTGACGGGTAAACTACCTGGAAAGAGTGATGCCATTGCCAGTGCTGCTTTGATAAAGGCAGGGGTAGACGTGGCTAATGTTTTCAAGAAGAAAGGTTTTAAGTATACTCCAGAAGTCTCAGAGATGCTAGACGTTCTGTTAGCTGAGGGTATCATTGACGAGTCCCTGGCTACGGAGATAGCTGGCCAAGCACATGGTGATCTCATTACCAAACATATGCCAGGGCAGAATCGTTTCACTGATGCTGGCCGGCAAGGGTTGACCTCATTCCTTAAGTACAGTACCGTGATGTTCCAAGCGGCTGAGAAATATAATCGGCGGGTAGTTGCTGTCGCTACGTTTAGGTTAGCGCGCGCGGCAGGTATGGATATGAATGAAAGTATTACTGAGGCACGTGAAGCCTTACGTGCTACACAGTTTGAGTATGCGCGGTGGAATCGGGCTGCTTTCATGCGGGGTAAGGCAGGGGTGTTGTTTGTTTTTATGCAATACCTGCAGAATGTCCTATACTTTGTAGCTCGAGAGCCTGGAAAGGGACGGTACGTTATGTTGCTGCTCCTAGCTGCAGGGCTGCAGGGACTTCCAGGTGCGGAAGATTTAATGGACATCTTTGACTTCGCTAATAGGGAGTGGAAGAAGTGGACAGGGTATCCTGATCCACGGTCTGATGTACGTGAGGATTTACGTGCACTGATTATAGAACTAGGGGCTAGCCCTGAGTTACTGATGCACGGACTCAGTGCACAATCCTTTGGCCTTAGTATACCTGCGGTGAGTGATATGCTCGGTACAAGTTTCCCTGGCCTTAGTTTTGAACCTAGTATCAGTGCCGGTCGTATCATGCCAGGACTGGAAGCCTTGCTAAGCCCGAATCGTTTATCCGGTGCGGGTGCAGTCGCTGGGGCTAAAGACGTACTAGGTGCTGCCATTACCATACCAATTAATATGTTGCGCTGGACTCGAGACACCGACCCCGATCAGATTCGTGCCCTTGAGCGCATGGCACCTTCGGTGTTGAAAGGGGGTCTTCGAGCTTACCGTATCGTGAAGGGTGTAAACCCTGAGACAGGTATCGGTACTCTGTACAGTCGGAGTGGAGATAAGTTGGTTGACTTTGATATGAACAATACTACTCATATAGGAGAGCTGATAGGTATGACCCTGGGTGCGAACCCAACGCGGGTTCAGTTTGCACAGGAGAAGAACTTTGCTGAACGTGAGGCGTTGCAGTTCTATCAGGAGATGCGATCTAACTTACAGACAGCCTTTAACTATGCTCATGATCAGCGTAGGTTTCAAGGGGATAGTAGTGGTGTCAAGCCTACAATGGATGCCATCAGGGAGTTCAATGCTGTGGCTCCTAAGGGTCAACAGCTAATGAATCCTGCTCGGGGTTATATGCAGCACGCTAAGGATAATGCGTTGCATCGTAAGAACCTGAGCTCTCGTATGTTTGACACACCTTTCATACGCGAGCAACAGAAGACATTTCCTCGGGCTACCGAAGAACAGTCTAAGATATATCCTGGAGTTACACAATCAGAAGAGCGGATACGTTGAATGCTTGCGTCATATTTGCGATATGCGGCGCGATAATTTTGGCTGCGCTACTAGCAGAGTAACCCCTGCAAATCGTGTGGCGATGGGGGAACGGTATCCTACATTGAAGCTCGAGACTCCGCAACCCTGCCAGACATAATGCAATCATTCTGGCCTGTGAGGGCCAGAAACCCAGAATACATCGTCCCCTTTCTGCATTCGTTTAACATATCCTGCAGCTAAGGCCCCATCCATAGCATCATTATAGTCCTTCAGGGACATGATGTTGAAGGCGCGGGAGTATAGTTCTACGTTGCTGATAGAACCTTTAGCACACACGAGATAGACAAGGGATTTAATCGCGCGTTGGTTAGCGTTAACTCCAATACGGCTGAAGACCTTGGGCATGTCGAGTTCCAAGGTACTGACGAACGCGGCCGCTGCCTCAAGGTGACTTTTTTCAATGGCAAGTTTATCTGACTGAGCAGCTGCAAGAACCATGGAGAGTTTGTGAATATGAGTCTGTTTACGGGCGATGTATCCTCCGAAACGCTCTCCCACGAGTCCTGACGGAGGATTATCATAGTGTTTTTGATACCAGTCTTCTCCAAATTTTCTAGCCTCGCCGGTAAGTTTGTATTCACCTGCAAGTATATTTGCGATGTGACCGAGGTCTTGGATGAGTTTAAGTTGTAAATCGTCGAAGTCATTAGCTACCTCAAATTTAGGGTACGGCACTAGCTTGCGTTTCTTATCAGCGTACACAAAGATACATCGGGAAGTAAAGCCTCCGCCGATGAGAGCCTCTGGAAAGTTTGCAGCTATCCAGTCGGGTGTTGTGCAAGCGATTACATTTATCCAAGGGTTTTCAATTAGGTTGTCCCCCTGGGTCTTAGTTAGTTTAGACCACGTGCCTACCTGTCCATCCCATAAGGATACAAGGGCGTCAACCATTGCTCGGTCGCGTGGGTCAAGGAAGTTACCGAATTCACTGCACACACAGGTGATGGCTGACATGGTGTGATACAGTTCATCACCATCGTTCAGCTTAAACATCTCGTGTGCGTTCTGTAGTTCCTGTATCAGGGCCTGCCATGTGATAGAGTCAGGCCCAAACTTAATTCCTTCTACCTGTCTGAGTAAACTCATGCCGATGTTTACAGTGGTGGATTTAGATACGATACCAGGAGGCGCGACGAATATAATATACATATTCGTCGGCCACTGAAAGTACTTCATATCTATCCAGACTCTACGACGTAAAGCCCCTGCTATTACTGAGACGGAAGTCCAGAAGTGAAACTTCTCAGGTGCCTCAGAGTGATCGCTGTAATCTAGATATGCACTGATCCAATTGTCAAAGTTCCTCAATAAATTTCCCAGCCCAATCTGATTCTTGACAGTGACCCCATGAGAGGTCGGAGTATGAAAGACCCGCTGGTATTATCAATGGGTCATCGTAAGGTATTACTATTCTGAAGCACTGTTCCAAGGCTTCAAGCTTCCGTCGGAATGTAAGTCTCTTAACTTGGTAGACCAAGGAGTCGTGAACCTGTAGTAGTACCTGTACCTCGGGATCACATAAGTCTTCAATGTTCTTCCATGCTCTATTAATGACCAGAGCGACCGTGGATTGTGGTATCCACGCGAGTGCTTCACCCAAGGCACGATCAATCCTGCCAAAGAAAACCTTACGATTCCCAAAGCGATTAGTAATAATTCTTGTTGTCTGTAAGTCATGTTCTATTCTCCGTTGCCAGTTGTATATGTCAGGGTGTGCTGTGAACCATTTGTCTATAAAATCCTCAGCCTCTTTGACAGTAATGCCGAGAGCTGTCGCAAGCGTTCGGGGCTTAACGTCGTAGTTCGTGGCGTGGACTCCGACCTTTGAACGCTGTCGGTAGATACCTCCTGTCTTCCCGAAGATATCTTGGGCGTTTGCATTGTGTAGGTCAGCATCTGGGTCAAGGAATATGGCCTTGAGCGCTTCGTCACCCGCGTCCCACGCAACGACCTGCGCATCGGCCTGTGCCAAGTCGCTGTCGCAAATGAAATAACCTGGGTCTGGGAGGAACATCTTCTTAACATTAGGGAGTACTATCGTCTGCGCTACCATCCGAATCCTCCGTAGTGTTAGAAGGGATGTCTCCCCAATCGACACTGCTTTGCCAAGTGTTACTACGCTCACATTTTGGACAGATTAATATTACACTACCCTTTACTTCATTATGGAATGTCCCAAGTAACTCACCGCATGTGCAAGTACAGTCAATCATCTGATTCCTCTGTAGTGTTAGTAGTAGGCCAGCCAGGTAGGGAACGCAGGTGAATTTCCTTATTCATCTCCCGATACATTTCAACTGACAGCTTCATGCCTTTGGAGATGCCGAGGTCAGTGTAGACTACAACGTAGTCACAGATCGCTCCCCATTGGAGTCCGGCAGCGATACCCATTGCCCTTTCCTCCTCAACATCATCGCGTAGGACTTCGGGCTGAGTGTAAAGTAAGTGGGAAGCCAGCGGGGCTTCCCCTTTACGTAGACAATCTGCCATGCACATGCGAGCGTATCGGACGTGCTGTTGTATGGTGAAGCCGTTACTGGCAGCGTAGGGGGACTCCAGTATGACACACCCACTCATCGCTCTCCCTCTAGTGCAGCCTGAACTTTTTCTTCAACGATCTCTTCTAGCAGGCTGTCCAGAGTTTCTGGTTCCTTATCTGGTTCTTCGTTCGGTGCTACAACCAGGCCTCGTTCAGTCATGCAAGGCCTACACATATCCATGAAGTGATCCTTCAGTAGCCTGTTGTTCTGAGTTGTCCGTGAGTGCATACTAAATACCTGGGCGAACCGCATGTTTACGTTAGGGTTACACACCGCAACCACTCCGATTGTCCAAAGCTCTTCGTTATCTTTAACGTGAAGTCCACAGTGATCGCAGACACGTAGGGTTTTAATGCTCATACTAATTCCTCCAGTCGTTGTATTAATCTGTCAAGGTCACCTACGGACTCACCATAAGATGTAACCATATCTTGGATCGCTCCAAGTACACTATCCTGATTGCCGAGGTGTACTTTATCCTGGGTGTCCTTTTCAGGTACTACACCGCCAAGGCGGTTGGTAATATCTTGTAACTTCCTTATGCAACCTGATAATACTTCATGTTGGTTTTCCATAGGCTTTAACGCCATACGAATCTCTGCAGGCTTACGTCCGAGGGCGTTCTCTTGCCCCGCGCTACCTCCTAGTGTAGCACCCTGTGCTTGGGCACCACCGAGTTGATCTTGTAACATTAGTCTTTCTCCGTCCCCTTGGGGATAGTTTGTAGGTTAGCTCCTTGCCCGAAGGCATCCTTGGAGGATGAAAGCCGGAACGTCTCTGTCCCTGCTAAGTTATACGAGCACCGAATGCGATTGTCATTGCCAAGTGGTGCTTCGATAAAGTTCTTACGGAAGATGTTAACGCTCCGCAGTTCAAGTATAGTTCTGACGATGGGTATGATGACAGGCTCCTTGTCCGCCAGCTTATTGAGAGCTTCCTCATCCGTGGAGGGTTGGCGTGTCTTCCTGTTGAACTGTTTGGATAGGCCGAGGAAGTCATAGAAGAATGATAGGCATTGCTGAGGGGAGTTGAACCAGAACGTGGTGGCCTTTGAACCTTCTGGCTTGTAGTCCCCTGTCATTTGAAGTAGTCTGCTCTCCAGCTGAGTGGCGACATCGTATAGTTCTAGTCCTAGCTGCTTGCGTAGTGTTAGATCAACACGTACACCTCGGAGCATGGCACGGAAGACGGGAGTGTACATGTCCATCTGGAACCGGTACTGATCTTGTTGATCCGCCTCGGCTATCAGTGCCTCTATCTTTTCAGCTATCTCGTAGGTGTACACTGTATCCTTACAGTTGTACTCCCAATACTGTATTTGATCCGCAGGATACCTGTTGTAATCTTTCAGTTCATCCTTCCAATATGTATAGTGATCGCAAAAGAGGGAACTGATAAAGTCCAAGGCCTTACGTTCACCAGGAAATACCGTATGCCATGCGAGCATCGTGTCCATGTCAACGTGAGGCGTGTACCCCCAACTCTTAGCGATGTGCTGCATATCGTAAAGGTAATTTTGACCGACAACTCTGGCGTTGGAATGTGTAAGTATTCTTTGCTGAAGCCAAAGGATATGAGCCTCTTGTTCGACCGTCCAGTAATTATGGTTGCCACCGGCACCCTCCTCTCTAGTCATGAATGGAATGCAGATAGCCTTGGTGCGTGACCAAGCAATACCACTGCAGCTGATGTGTCGGTTGATAGTCTCCAGGTCGTGCGAGATTAGCATAGACCCTCGATGTAGTTGCACTAACAGCTCTCCAAGCACTGCTATCGTAGTGTTATAGTCAGGCTCAACTATGAAGTCCCAGCCAGGGTCACGGTACGTCGAGCTGTTACGTTCGTCGTTCACCCTCCGGAGATCATACATGGCGATGTGTCGCCAGTCCCATACCTTTAGTATTCGAGACGGTGCGTAAGTGGGGATGACTTTAATCTTTTGTCCGTTAATCTCTGTATACATACAGGAGCCGCGCCACTTTTGGACGGACTTCTCTCCTGTTAGAATAAATAAAGCAAGATCACCAAGAGCAACAATAAGATTGCAACCACTAGCCTTAATAGATTCTTTAACATAGTCTACGTGCTCCTGATAGTCTGGTTTAATAAAGGGATGCTTCTTAGTCCAGTCAGTTACATACTTCTTTGGTCTGAAGTCTGTGTGTTTATCTATACTGAATACCATGTCATGATAGCAGTCCTTGAATTCAAAGCCAGCTTCACGACACATCTTCTTTAGTTCCTGACCGGAACCCCCACTAAAATGGTACCCTCTACGCCAATCATTTATCTCAGCGAATTCACCGAGAAGGAATATACCATTAGGATTTTTTGGTCTGAATGTATCAGTTACCCTTTTCAATAAGTTGGTCTCCGGATTTTGTAAGGCCATTTCAAAATACAATCATTCATACACAACCTGTATTAACCCAATTAAGGATTTTATCCATTAGCCAGAAAATAATTACCCAGATTACAAATACCATAGCCCATACTTTTTTATTCATTCAGCTTCACGCCTCTCATTATCTTCATCTAGATTAAGGTCCATCCGCTTTATTGCGTAACCAATAGCAGCTGGGTCTATATCTAGCCCGATGGCTCGGACGTTGAGTTCGTTAGCAGCGGGAAAGATCGGCCCAAGTCCACAGCAAGGGTCAAGCACCGTATCACCTGGTGATACACTTCGGGCGAGTAAGTCATGATAAAGAACGGCAGACTTTTCGGCGCCTCGTTTTTGTCTCCACAGAGTGCGGACATCAATAACGTCTGGAGCGACAAGTCTAACTTTTCGATCTCCTTTCGAAGCAAAGAGAATGCACTCATACGTATATCGAGGGCCGAAATCGGGACGAGCCAAAAGGCCATTTCCCTTGCTCCAGATGATGGGTCTTGGCCATACTGACCAGCCAGCTGCTTCCATACCGCTTCGTATAAAGGCCCAGTTGGCAAAGTCGTGGAAGATGTAGGCGTGTGCTTCACGCTTACAAACCCTATAACCCTGTACTGCAATGGTGGAGATGATTCGTTCGAAGGTTTCTCGTGTGTCATCGTACTCATGGATGATACCATCCTGGGCGTTGAAGTTTTGAGCATCCACTCCGTACGGTGGATCAGTACAGATGACGTCGATGCTTTCGGATTCGTACGTTTCCATCCACTGAACCATATCGACTTCAGCCAGGTTATGGGGTGAGCTGGACTGAGTAGTCCTTTTAAACTCTTCAGCAAGTTTTTCATTTAGGGCAGTCCGCTGTTTGCGTTCAATTATTTTCATAACGTCCTTCTTAGTTTTTGCTTTTGCAACGTCAGGATCGTCGGCGTGTTGGTCAATCAGGAGTGCGTCCCGAATGTCCATAGCCTTGAGTCTAGCTCCAGGCTTTGATAATTCATTCGCAGTATCCGTGAGGGTCTGCGTAGTGTTAGTAATCGATCTTAGTCGGTGGAGGGATGCTCGGGCTGCGGCTTCTTCATGTACTGAAAGATCTTCGCGCATAAGGTTCTCTTCCAGCTCGGCTTCCATGATTGCAACTGTTGAAGAATTTCCCAATTCAGTAAACGGTACGTATCCCTCTGGTATTTCTTCGCCTTGATAGCGAAGTTTACCGCCGAATACAGAGAGCATAGAGATGGCTTTAAGTCTTCGACCGCCACATACCAGCGTACCTTCGTGTAGTATAGGCGCATGAAGTAAGCCAATACGTGCAATTGACTCCGTAAGATGAGCCAATTTCGTTGTGTCAAATTCTTGTCTAATTCGCGCATTAAGTTTAATCTCTGATATGGGGATGGTACTCATAATTACTCCGTATTTATCTGTAGATATGATTCCAGATTTGGTACATTATCCATAGGGAAATCATAATTCCCCAGAAAAGAGCTGCACCTAATTCTTTCTTTATTTCAAATTTCATTAGATTCTCCGTATAGAAACAGGCGGGACTGGAACGCCCCGCCTGCATAGACCTAAAGGTCTGGTGGATTAAGCTCTAACTGCCTTTACGTCCGCGTATATTTGACCTTGATCACCGAGGCGATGCTTGATCAGGATGGTGGCCGGACGACCGCGCATCATATTGGGACTCCAGGGTTTACCGTCGTTTTGGCCTAGGGCTGAACGGACTTTGTTGAGTTGGATATTCTTGTTCTTACCGAATTCCAACGCTCCAGAATCACTAATATCCAGCCATAAGGTTTGACGTACGGTGGGCTCTTCCATACCAATTAGATCGCGTACTGTTTGATCGTCGATAATCCAGATAAGTTCCAGAAAAGGGTTGCCCTTTGGAGTTGTATCGGCTTTGACTTCCTTGATCAGAGCTGTGTATTCATTTTCAGGAATCGGGGTGTATTCTGTTTCACCTACACCTTCGACTTCTGTGCCCATAAAGGCATCTGCACTAAAGTTTGACATATTCGTTCTCGTTCACGTTTACGTTTAAGTTACTAAGGTTAGTTTCACCACTTCACGGTGGATTCCAGGGGAATTAGGGAATTATTGTATGATAGATTCTAACTTACAATCATTCAGTTGTCAAGCGCCGTTTATCATCAGGTTAAGCATACCTAAGATGCTGAGTCCAACAAGGGAGAAAACGAAGCAGTCTAATAAAAAGTCTTTCATGTTGGGGCCTCCGAGGTAATTACGCCACCAGCAGATTGCCAGCCACCAATGGCTGCGACAAACGATGGTTCGAGTGAAGCGGAGCTAGGCAGCACACGGTATTTAAGTGCAGCGTTCGCCTCATTGTTAGACCAGATGAATTTGTCAGGCAGGCGTTTAGTCATGATGACTTCATCGAAGTTGAGGGGGACTTTGGGGGCGAGGCTTTTACCAAGCGTACTAGGCATCAGTTGTACACCACCCGTGATATCATCCTGCTCTCGCTCGATGTGTCCAGTCATAACGAAATGACATTGCGTATCAGTCGCAATCTTGTTCAGAAAATTTAGCAGGTTATTCTGTGCGATCAGCCAGTCGGGTAACGCTCTTGTGGGGCGGCCACCTACAATCAGGGCCATTGACATTACGTTCAACCCTGATAGAGAGTCAAAGACTAAGCAGCGGTCAGTGCCCCACTCGCAGACGTTGCCGAACTCTTTACCAGTTCTATCATCCGTGAAGTTTTCGCACTGACGTAACACTTCAATCCATTGCAGGTACTGTCCTTTTGCAGGGTCTGTCATTTCGGTAATGAGTTTAAAGGACATACGGTTTAGATTCTTAGACATCTCAATCATAGAAGCGAAGTCCTGCGTGGCCGGCTTAACATAATGCCATCTAACAGAATCCTCAGGAAGTCCCTTATCCTTTAATGCCTTACCTATGGTGGACATTCCAGGTTCGGTGAATAAAATATACGGAGTTACCCCCGCTTCGACAAGTGTAACTAACGAGTGTGTCTTACCAGTACCGGTGGCTCCGATCAGTAGTACGTTAAGCCCAGGTATGGGGGAAGGTTCATTCATGTGTATTCCTCAGTTCTAAGTCAATTAAAATGTGTCTGGCATAGCGAACAATATCTTTAATTTGATCTTGCATGTCAGGGTCAATATAGTGTCCGTCGATAGAGGTCTGCATATAGGCAGCCATCTTTTCAACGAGGTTTCCATAGTTCAGCAGGCGTAAGTTATCCTTACGAAGCGCCTTGGCTTCAATGTGCATTTCCATTAAGGCTGTTTTAATCTCAGGTGCGAGAGTTAAATCCGTCACCGAGAGATTCTTAGCTTGCCTCCATCTTTCAAGCATTTTTTCAGTAATCACTAAAGTACCTCTTGTTAAATTTCAAATTTCGACATTTATAATACCAAATTATTTTGCAGGTTGCAACTCGTCTAGTCGCGTCTCGATATGGTCAATACGCTCTTTAAGTAATTTTAGGATCACTAAACTGTCCTTATTAGCGGCGTTTAGTTTATCAACTATCTCTATTAGTTCTTCTAAGACTTTAATCATTTTTAATTTCTCCTTTGCATTCGAAAGCATGTAAGAAATTTTTCCACACTTTGCGTAAAATCCGCCTGCGATCATAGCAGACAGACAGGTTATAGGCTCCGTATTTTTCAAACGGAATGAGGTATGCGCGTATCCATTCTCCGTCGACTGGAGGGCCAACAAAAAAAGCGGGGTAGAGTATTACTACCCCGACAAGGTAAGCCTTCATACCTAGAAGGGTATGTCGTCAGGGACAAAGTCCGAAGCAGGTTCTACTTCTACCTTAGAGCCTTTGTACGGCTTAGGCTTACGTGAGGGTTTGGGCTTCTTCTCCTTTGTAGCGTTAGAATCATGTGCAGCGTCCTTATCGTTATAAGGAAACACATTGAACCAGCCGACGAAGGGGACTTCGTTTCCAGCCATATCCACTGTAAAGGTCGGGATGCAGTCAAGCTTTAGAGACCGTTTGCCGCTAGAGTTCTCAATGATCCGTCCGCATTGGAGCCACTTTGTTCGTTCGGCTCCGTCATCACCAGTGAATCGGTGTAGGGGTACTGCTAGTTGTTCTACGATGGGCATGACATTACCTCCATTTCGCCACGAGGATAATACCTCATAAGATCTTTTGTCGTAAAAGCCTCTTCGGTGTAGCTAGTACACCATACAGGGCCAAAGTATTCCCAAGCAAGTCTGCGGCCAGCTTCTTCATCTGGTGCGTTAAATACAGCAACGCAGTCACAGTCAAAAGTTTTGCCATTTACTCGATGGGTATGACTTTGCCCAAAGGTTATATAGATTTTCATATCTTCCTCCGGAAGTGTCGGTACTTATAGTAATCTTGCCAGGTCTTGATGCCAAGTCGCTTCCAGTACTCCACTATATCTAACTCGCGATGGAGTAGTTCGGGTGGCAGGGATAGGTTCCACGGATCATTCCAAGGGTCCCAGAGAGAACCGAAGCCACACCTGAAGCATGGCCAGGTTTTCCAGTTCCAATGAGGATCGTCGTCACGTAGCACGACCCTCTTGGCCCAGATGTCACCACAGTGATGACACCCGATGTTCCAAGACTCTGGTAGCCATTCGCGTCCATCCAGATTCATAGCCGGTGCTTGTGTCTCAGGGTAGAGATGATAAGTCACCTTGTATGGATCAAGGATGAACTGCGTTGGATACATTGTCTTACCAATGAAGATTTTCATTCCTTGATTTTGATAACCCGAAGTACCTTACATTTATTAACAAGGTAAGAAACTATTGATCCGTCAGATTGATTGTGTCCGTGACTTACCAAAGTATCAAAAATGAAATTTCTAGTGTAAGTCTTTGTCATATCCTTATCCCAAAGATCTTTTTTGGTTTTAAGCCAAGTCGCTTGATATTGTCCTTTGGTGGGCCCTTTACCCTTTAAGGATATACCGAGGACTGTATCGGGTGACATCTGAGGATGTCTGTTAGGGCCTCGTTTGGTTTTTCCGTTAGCGAGGTGAGGTGGGTCAATGAAGCAGCTTACTTCGTAGCCGAGTTCTACAAACTTGGAAGCTTGTGCTAGTGTTACTTGTATAGTCATAATATTATACCTTAAGGTGGTCTAAAGGATTCCACACAAATTCGTGGAAGTCCGGCTCAATCCATTCTTTCCAGTTCCGTTGCTTACACAGGGTTATATATGGGCAGCCGCCGTAAGCTTTGCAGGCGTATCCATATGAGGGGAGAAAGTGGTCTTCACCTTCGTCGAATTTCTGCAGCATAGTGCGTATATTCTCCGATAGCAGGTTCCGCCAACTTTCCACTTCGAATTTTGTGCGATGTTCAATTGCTTGAGCGTGCCCAAAGCTAGTCTTTAGGATACTAACACCCCTGATGATAGCAACGGTGGTCTTAAAGCCGGCTTCTTGTCCGGCCCAGATGTATCCAGTCATTTGAGAGTCTAAAGACCAACCTTTAACCCACTGATTGCCTAGTTGAGACGTTGTTTTGTCGTCATAGACTGCAGGTTCAGTGGCATAGTCAGCAAACATATCGAATCGGCCAGCGTATAGAATGGGGTCTCCGTTCGGGTGTACCTGTTCTATAGGTATGGCAAAGGAAAATTCGATAGCAGGTTTTTGATCCCGATGTCCTAGGGGTGCTACCCAGTCCGTGGCCATTGGCCAGGTCTCAAAGAAGTACAGCAAGGCACATAGGCAGTTGGTTAAGGACTTCTGCTCTCCAATTAGGGGATCATCCAGTTCGGTAGCCCACTCCTTGATGATAGCAAGTAGAGCTTTACCGAGGTAATCCTCTTTGTTTATGTTTCCCTTCTCGTAAAACTCCCTGCGAGCTACCTCCAGTCCCTTTGCGTAGGCGCCTCCGAATACTAGATGTACCGAAGGCTTGCCAGCTCGTAGGTTGTAGATATGACCAAGCAGAAATTTCCGTTGGCATGAGTCCCATGCAGTGCGCATGGTGTTGTCCACTGCTACAGGAAACTCGTATTTAAGTTCAACTGTCATCAGGCTTATCCTCCTTAGGCTTGAATAGATCAGCCAGGTTTACAATGGGTTTGGACACAGTTTTCTTGGCTGCAACTGCACCCCTTGTACTGTGCAGGGCCTGAACAGCTTTGTATATGTCCGCTGGCTCAGGGTCAGGTTGGTTAGGATCAAGGACGATAGCCCTCATGTCCAGAACCGTTTGCATATTTTCTTCATATGATGGCATCTTTTGGTTCCTCGGTTGTAGCGTTAGTAGTAAGTTCCTCAGCGTCAGCTTTAAGCTTAGCCTTGGTCAGAGAGTTAACATATCCATTTTTAGCAGCTCTATGGGCTAGGGGCTGGTTACGACGATAGCCTGAATACCGTTTCCTGAATAGCTTACGGAACTCAGGTTTATCAATGCTTCCGTGATCTTTCCAGATTGATTCCCCAATCTTATAGCCTACATTGTAAATGCTTTGTAGCCGCTGTTTTCGTTTGGACATGCGTTACCTCTGTAAGATGATGTCAGTTAGGTCGCTGACGTCAATTGTTTGTACGTTGTGCTTAGCTGCTGTAATTAAACGTGTTAGCAATTGTTCGACAATCAGAGATTTCTTACCATAAGAACTACGGTTGGCAAGAGGGTCTTGCAATAACAGTTCGAACTGGATTGCAAGGGTCTCATCTATCCTAAAGGTCACGGCCTTTGTTGGATTAAGCAGTTTGCGCCTAGCCATGAATGAACTCCTGAGCTTTAGAAAATGCTCGTACGCCTGAAATATGTTTTATGGCTTCAGGGTAATCTTCATTAAAGCGTAAGAAGACTTCAACAGGCCACTCGGCATAAGTCATTTCAATTGGTAGGCTGGCCATACCTTTAATTTGAGAGTTTTCAGTATGCTCAAAATTTAGTATGATTGAACCCTCGGAGCCAGATGGATGATCTAAAGGTGGATCAACAACTTCAGCTTCCATTAATTGTAGATATCCAGTTTTGGTAGAGATTATTTCAGTGTTCATGGTTGATCTCCTGTATATTCATTTGTTCGTTCGCTGTTGCAAAATACTTCTGAATCACAACAGTCACTGCGCCACACCCAATCATGGTGCCAGTCTTTAATCCCCCAAAATTCCGTGGGGCCTATGCCTTCATCAACATTTTTTGGGTAGCAGGCTAAACCACAGCTACCACACCAAGCATCATTTTTATTCTTCAGGCACTCACCACCTCCCTCGCGATGAGGGAACTTGTAAGCACCACAATAGCAGACTTCTGTGTTGTTGACGAGTGTTGCTGTAAATCGATTTAAGTAAATGTCACGGCCACGCATAACACCTGATAAAACTGTTAAGTATCCGCAGCGTATATTAGCGGGCATCTTGCCTGATCCGCAGTTATCTAGGATTGGGGATTTAACCCAGACGTTCCTATCTAATAACTGAGTACGGTAGGGGAAATATCCTGACTCTTTTAGCACATCAGTTATCAGATAGCGGCGGTGTAGCTTCAAGCACAACATCAACTTCCTCCCATGTATAAGTAGACTTAACAAAACAGACTTCACAGAAGGGAATTTTAACTTGAATTACATCAGTAAAGCGGGGAAGACCACTGAACTCGTTTATATTCTCATACGCTTCGAAGTGCGTCAGGGTCTTGCTTACCTTTTTAACAAGAGGCCATTGATTAATACATTGATACTCCTCACCACACGCACAAGTCTGATGAGTAGCTTTTAAATGGACGGATTCAGGAATACAAGCATCCAGTTTTAGCTGTCGTAGGTATTCCTTAGTACGCTTAAATTGATCGTCGCCAGTTTCGGCTTTAGAACGCTTGGGGCGTTTCAGCCCCTTACGTCGTTTAGCGTCTGCGATCAGGGCTTCAAGACCCATCATGGTGTGGCCACCTCCCAATCAATAGTGAGGGTAATGGTGGCTACTGCCCTTATATACTCATTATTCTTATCCATTTCCCATACTTTGAGGGCATAAGCATCTGCATCAAGGTTTATATCTTGAAGTATAAAATGCTTAGCCTGTCGTATTGCATCATGATAGTCAGTGTAGCCACGATCTATGCAATCCCCATCAGAGTCTATGATAGCATATCTCATGCGGCTAACTCCTGTAGCATTAAAGCTACAATTAGTAAGCCGACGATAACCGCGAAGTCGAGGAAGGTGTTCATATATCACCATCCTGCCCGAAGGAACAAACTTCAACGAGTCCCAATACGGTACGGGTGTAACTGGTGATATAGTTTGGCTCACCACCAAGTGACACTGCCGCCCATCCCGCATATCCAGGGCCGTCCGAAATATAATGATCCCAGACGGCTATCCAGTCCGACTCGTAATCGTCACCGAAGTGAGCGAAGTTAGCGTCGGCTATTTCCTTCTGTTCTACAACAGTAGGCTCTCGAGGTGTATACTTTAGGTTAGGAGGCATAGCGTTTATTCCCCTTTGCTGGCATCCACTTCAGATCGAACAAAGAGGGGAAGTGTTCCGATTCCTTTCGATCCTCAGCCATAACAACTATCTTACCCGTTGCGCCTTCTTGAAGGGGTGGAGTTCCACCGATCAGCTCATATTCCATACCGTCTGGGAGTCTAACTATCTCACCCCACGGTAATTCCATATCGCTGTTAGTGTCAATCAGAATCCATCCGTTACAGGTGGGATATTCACGCTCGGGTGATCCGCCATCCTTAGCAGGGTCGGGTTCATCTTCCATCATTCGCTCCCGTTCAATAAAAGCGTCAATGAGCTTTGCAATCCCCCTACCTGCCTTGTCATCCCTAATCTTCCGGCGACATATATGAATGAATCCCTGTATCGCCATTGGCAGTTTATTAACTTCCCAGATTTCTTCCGTGTCGGGTATTAATGCCTTAGTATCGGGGTCTAACTCTACTGAGGCTATCCAAGGCCCGTAGCGTTTAAAGTCCTCTGTACTAGCAGGTTCCTCCATTTTCAATCCGTATAGCTTACCGGATTCGTGATCGTCGAACTTGAACAAAGCAATGCTTTCTCCAGGGCAACGTGGTAGATCATCTCGTGCTATTGGTTTCATATTACGCTCCGTATGCGTTAAGTGTTTGAATATGGGCAAAATACGCCCAATGTAATTATTGCATATTGGGGGTCAGGTGTCAAATGATATATTTCAAGGGGGGATTAAAAACGAGGGAAGGCCGGAAAACACACAACTGTTTGACCTTCCCTCTGAACTACCATATGTAGGCACACAGGGTAGATTCGGCAGTATAGCTACGGAGCCAACTACCGCCAAATTAGCGCCCCCTCTATAGCAGGAGGACTTTAGCCGAAGTGGCCTTTCTTATCCAGGGGATTGGTGCTATAGCTTAAATGGTAATTGGAGCAACGTCGTCGCCAAGCTCCGCTTTCCGCTTTGCAGCTTCCTCGGTGGCTTTACGCAACTTGATGTCCGCAAGTGCTGCTTGTACAGCAGGATGATCGCGTACGGTTTTCTTATCCGCATCGCTCATGGCCGATAGGGTCTCAACACACTTATCGACAGTTTCACCGGCGGCCACTGATAATGCTTCAGCCAGTTGTGAAATGCGAGGTGCGCCACCGCCACCGGAACGTGCTGACCATTCGCCTTCCTGCAGGTTCTTCAGGACACCCGTAAAAATAGCGTAACACTTGTCAGCGTCTTCACCAGAATAAGAATCGCCGAGTTTCTGGCTTAACCCGTGTAACATAAGTTGACGCTGTAAGTCTTTCGACAAGTCCGCAGGTATAACTTCAATTGATTCACCAGTTGCGAAGTCGAACGTGACTGAGGCATCGCCAACAGTTTTTGTAACTTTCCGATCTGCCATAATTAAATCCCTCCGGATTCATTGATTAATAGAGGGGGGATAAAAGCTATCCCCACAATTTTATTTTACGGATTTGACCCAGGATGTCAAGCCCTTATTTCGATGGGTCAATATAATCGGGGGAGCTCGGATCGATATTCTTCTCGGTCAGCACGTTTAACCCGACTGCCTCTAGGCTTTCGACTATTTCCCCCTGCATATCCTTTGCGTCCTCTTCCAACTTTTCCTGTTGCAGATCGGGGGGCTGGGGGGTGGGTGCGGTGGTTTGGTCTGCGTTGATGTCAACGTCCAATACAGCTGATTCTAATTCCGGCACTGATATACCGAGGGCTGCACCGAAGGCCGGAGTGAGTTCGTATTGCTTGACTTCGTTCGCGCCGATCCGGATGGTCTTACCAGTGTGACGAATGTACTCCCGCTTTACAAGTACCTCAGCGATGCCACGGTTTTCCGACCAGTCCTTAATGAACACTAAGTGTGGCGGTAGCTTCGCGAGGTTGACGGTCGGTTTGGCTTCGATCAGGTTATCTTTGCCTAGTAGTACGAGGCACGTATTATCGTTTTCAACGTACTTAGTAGCGGCGATAGTGAAGCGCTTATTGCGCCATGTAATTTGTAATTCAGACATCTTTATTTACCTTTGTAGTGTTAGAGGTTGGATGAAACAGCTTGTGTATAAGATCCTCTTGCGTGGTGTCCACTTCGGTCGGTGGCATCTCGAGTGGCGTAGCGTTATTATCCTGCTGAATAGGAACATCAGGTAGGCCGGCCAGTACCGATTCGATTGCGAGTATCTCCGACGTGAAGCGGCGGTTTTGCAACAGCAGGGTGTTCGTTGCCTTATCAGCGGTTAGCTTGATTTGCCTGAATGCCGGCGACAAGCGTAGTTCGAATGATATAGTCAAACTCTCTTCCTGTTTATCAAGCGCCGTGATGTAGGCGTACATGCTGCTGCGAGTCCGCATTAATTCCTGAGTATTTGCAAAAGGAATTGTGATCCCCGAAGGAACATTCGCGGCGGCTGCTAACAGCTTAGCGAATGTTTCGGGGTAGTTACCTGGATGTCTACTTCTTGGCATGGCGGCAGATTGCCGAAATTTTCTGCGTGGGTACACCAAGCATATTAGCAATGAGGTTCTGCGCCACACCGTCACGTTTCAGACGGACAAACAATCGTGCTAAATCCTTGGTAGGGAGTGTAGTTTTGTGCAAGGGCTTGCTAGTTTTACTAACCATGAGGGTCTCGTAGCGTTATTAATGAATCCCCATTGAAACACAAATCTTGTAAGGTGTCAATTAGACGTTTTCATTTCCCGTTTTGGTACACATTTCCCCAGCAGTTCGCCTGAGTTCGCCTGTGTTCGCTAGTTTGCAGTATACCCCACCTATATCCCTCATTTAGTCAGGGGGTGTCTTAGTTAAGTTAAATTTAATAAAAAAAAACTTATATATTATACTATTACGCTTATAGACGTGGGGGGTGTGCAAACCGGGGGACATGGAGAACTCTTGGGGAACTCTTGGGGGAATACGGGGGACTAGGTGGGGGAATGCGTCTGGACATTCGGCTCGATGTTTGGTAGACTTGTGAGTCACCAACTATGTGTGGAGTTAAAATGAAAGAGTCAATGAAAGTGTTAGTCGAGGCGGTTAAGGCCCATGCCCTGGATCATTACGAAGAAGGCGGTTGGGATTATGTTGTTGAGTGTTTCAGTGATGATGAAATTGCTGAGGACATCGGTCAGGCACGTACTGTTGAGGGAGCGATCAAGAAAGTTAAGTGGCATGCAAATTTGCTTGGCGAACGTCGCGATGAAATCCAGGCCGAAATATTCTAGTCACCACGAGGCGCACGGATGCGCAACCCTGACGTTTGTTGATCTAAGCCGTTATCCGGCCAAAAAAAAGCCCCCGATCAAGGGGGCTAGTGCTACACGTTCTTACGTTGGTGTACTCGCTCGATTACCACGTACCCTGGGGAATATGCCCACTGGGTCTTTTTCCCGAAAGCGCGCTTAGGTAGTTCGCGCCTCATATCTTTCTTCAGGGTAGCAATTTCGCTGTCATCGTAGCGGATTGTCCACCGCTCCTTAGACTTAGGCATCCACCGATGAGTGATTGTCATGTGAAATCACGCCGCTTTTTAGTTGATGTTTCCAACTCGTCTGCGCGGTGGTCAATCTCCGAATCCATTTCGCCTTCAAGTAATCGCAGGATCTCTGTCCAATTTGCACCCGCCTTAAAGTTTGTCGCTTTATCTACCTGACGGCGCGCGGTGTTAAGGATTCCCGAAATCTTACCAGCCATTATAGCGGTAGAAATCGTGGGAGCTTTTACCTTGTTACTAAGCAAGGTCATTATTTCAGCTTGGTTCATATCAATATCCTAAAAGTGGGGCATCCCTGCCCCGTGTACATCCCTTAGATGGTTATAGCAGGCGCGTCACTAGCGTTCAACTTCTCAGCGGCGCGTTCGACGTCGATCTTGGCCTTCGCGAGTATAACGTCAGGGTGCTTTTTAACTTCCTTCCGTTCATCTTCGCTCATGTCATTCCATGCGACCATTGCCTTCTCGAGTGATTCACCTGCGGCATGTGCGAATGCTTCCACCCATACGCCGCCTGTGGTTCCACCTTTCCGGTTCCAGTCACCTTCCATGATGCCGTTCAAGACATCTTGAAATTTCGCCTTAGCGTCGATGACATTGCCACCTGAACTAGCGTAGGCATCGCCGAGCTTTTGCGAGATTCCATGCTGGAAGGCGCGTTGTACCATCGCCTCTGGAATGTCCGACCAACTAACAAAGGTGGTCGATTCATCCGCCCATGCGAATGTAAGGCCATCATTTGTTATCATCTTTTTAGCTATTTGCATTTCAATATGCTCCGTATTATGTGCGATTGAAGGGCGCGCACAAAATCGCCCGTAAAACTAAATCAGGTTCCGAATTGTTAAAGACCGAGCGATGCGCGAATGGGAATCTACCCAAAATAAGGCGGGTATGCCGCCAAATCTAACATAACTAAGCCTAACATGTCAACCAACATAATACTGTCCTAAATGCGACCCCTACTTACCTCGATCAAATCCCCCGCGCCCGCCCGATCGATCCTGAATGCTAATGATTCCCATTCGCAAGGCGGCCATCACCCCCCACCCACCCCCCTCGGGCGCCTCTATCTAAGTCCACTTCCGTATTCAGTAAGGAGAATTCAAAATGCAAGCGTTCCGCATTTGAAATATTGCATCTTAGATTCTAACATACAAGCATTCCGCAACAGCAGGCCAGAAAAGTCTTGACTCCGCCACGAATCTGTGATACGCTGTTGCGTTAGAAATTAGAGGTTTGCTATGCCATATCATTACCAGCTGACGAATATATCAGTCACTCAAAACGCGATAGCGGACTGGTTGATCGCCAACCCTGGGAAGGGTCAGAACGCCGAGTGTGCGTCTGCTTTTAACATTACGCAGTCCTGGCTTTCCACTCTGCTGGGCACTGATGCGTTCCGTGCCATGATGCTGATAAAGCAAGGTGCGGTGTTCGAGGAAGTTGTAATCCCGCTGCGGGAAAAGATCTCCGGCGTGGCGCACAGGTCGATAGAGAAGATGGGAGAAATCCTTGACAACACGAACGACGAACGACTGGTTAGAGAGATTGGAAAAGATATGCTGAATAGTCTGGGCTACGGCGCTAATGCCAAGGGCCCTGTACACATTGGAGATGTTCATAATACACTGACGGTCAGTCCGGAGAATCTAGCAGCAGCTCGGGAACGGCAGTCTAAACACTACAGGAGAGAACTTGAAAGTCCTGCCGAATCCGAGCCACTTGCACTTGAAGCTGAAGCCACCGAACTTCCGTACGATCCAGAAGCTGATGTGGGCGAAGCCCGCGACATCCGTGCCAGCCATGTTAACCGCTCCAAAGAAGTTCACAGGGATACGGAAGAAGGGGGTGAAGTACGAAGCGAGAGTCCAGCATCACCTGAGCTCGATCTATGGTGACGCTTATATACCTGCCCCTTGGTTTCAGTATCAGGAAGTCGGTGAATCCCGAGTCCGGTATTGTCAGCCGGATGGTCTGTTGTACAACAAGAAGCTTGACCGTGTTACTATCGTCGAGGTTAAACTCAGGCATACTGACAAGGCTTGGTGGCAGCTTAGACATAAGTATGGACCTTTGCTGCATCACATCTTTCCGTGGATGGAGGTCGCCTATGTGGAATTTGTACAGTGGTATGATGTCGCTATTCCTTTTCCTGAGGTTGTGTACCTACGCCCTCACGTCTGGATGGCGCGACCGGATCAAATCCAGGTAACAATATGGAAACCGTAGTGTTAGTACCTAAGCTTCCCCTAACCTATTGGCAATGGAAGCCTTTTCGCATGTCGTTCCGCGAGGGATGCGGCAGGTTTAACTTTCATGTTTCGGCACACCTGGTATATGTGTGCGTGATGGGTAAGAGGTTCATATGGAGGCTTTAAGGCTCCCGCCCCGCAGTGTTAGTAGTAAGATATCGCACGACTTCACAGCGGAGGAAATCCTTAACCTTGGAGCTATCGACGGCGAGTTTTACGGTCGGCAGTGGTTTCCGAGGGCGTACCGGCAGCCGAGTCCTGAATTTCATAAACAATGCTGGGAGGCTATGGAAGGTGGGCACAGGACAGTGTCTTTTGAGATTTGGAGGGGTGGAGCCAAAACGACCCTCACGCGGGTATTTACCTCGAAGCGGATTGCCTATGCGGAGTCACGAACTATCCTAATAGTGTCCGCATCTCAGGACCATGCCAAACGCACAGTCCGCTGGATTAAGCGACAGGTGATGTTCAACTACCAGTGGGCTAATTTTTTCAAGCTGACAATCGGTACAAAGAAGACGGACGAATGGCTGGAAATCCAGCATGGTATTGACGACACTCCTATCACTATACTGGCGGTCGGTATTACAGGCCAAACGCGTGGTGTCAACCTGGACGACTTTCGTCCTGACTTAATAATAGTGGATGATCCTTGTGATGAAGAGAATACTGCAACGCCTGAGCAACGGAAGAAGATCAGTGATCTATTCTTTGGAGCTTTACTTAAATCGCTTGCGCCTCCGGTGGACTCTGATAACGCCCTTCAAGTATTACTGCAAACTCCCCTTAACGGACAAGATCTTATTTCTAGTTGTCGAGCGGATCCCCAATGGTACAGTCTCACCTTTGGCTGTTATAATGAAGAAGGGCAGACTAGATGGCCACAGAGGTATCCACAGAAGTTTCTTGACGACGACAAAAAGGCGCATATGGCTCGTAATGACGCGGCACTATGGCTTAGGGAGATGGAATGTGTCATTGTCGCTGAAGCTACGTCGTCATTTCGATCTTCGTGGTTAAAGGAATGGCCTGCAGGAGTTGAGCCGGTCGATTTACTGAAAGAAGGGGGGCAAGCTTATTTATGGATTGATCCAGTTCCTCCTCCGTCAGAACGTCAACTCGCACTTGGCCTGAAGGATAAAGACTGGGAGGTTTTAGCTGTTGTAGTGAAATTTCAAGGTGCTGTATATCTGGCCGAGTATGCTATGAACAGGGGGCATGAGCCTGATTGGACGGTTATGGAATTTTGGAGGCTTGTAGATAAGTACAGGGTCACTCAGTTTGGGGTTGAAACTGTGGGATATCAGCGGACTCTTAAGTGGTTACTTGAGCAGTCTATGAAGAAGATGGGTAGGTACGTTACTGCGTATATAACGGATAAGGAAGATCGTCGTAAGAAGTCTTATAGGATAGTGGATTCCCTGAAGCCGATAACATCGCAGGGGCAGTTTTATGTGAACATGCAACTTCACCATGAATTCATCGAGCAGTATACGGCGTACCCCGCTGTAAACTTTGACGATGTAATAGAAGCGGTAGCTGAGGCAACTCGTATCGCACAAGAATCTTTAATCCTTGAGGGTCGTTTTTATGAAGACGATGACGAGGATGCTGACCGAAAACAAATTGGAGCTTGCCCATGAATGTCTCAATTCCCTATAAAGGGCCTTTACATCGTAAGATAGAGGATGCTTTACGCAATCGTAAGCGCATGTGGAATAATGCTACGGCAGATCGTCGTAGGAAATGGGCTCGCGACCTGGAGAATCATCAATCTTTTATTCACGCATCTGACGATGACAAGAATAGGAAGGCTAAACAATTTGAAACCAATGTTAAGGAATATACGCAAATCGAAATACCGTACTCGTACGGCCTCATTATGGCGTTCCATACCTACCTCAGCTCGGTGTTCTTGGCGCGGTCTCCAGTATTGCAATTTCAAGAGCGTCATGGAGCGCGAGAAACTTCTGTCCAGGCGATTGAATCCATTATGGACTATCAGACGTCTGTTGGGGGTCACTTAGTCCCTTACTACATTTGGCTTATGGATGCTACTAAGCATGGCGTCGGTGTAATGGGTCAGTACTGGGAAGACGAGGTAGTTCGCGTTTCGAAGATTGTGGAGGAAGTACCGTCTTTTGGGGGTATAGCGCTCCCCGGCGCTAGACCCAAGAAAATTAAGCGTACTATTGAAGTTCCAGGTTATAAAGGAATGCGGAAGTATAATGTCCGGCCTCACGACTTTATATTCGATACTCGTGTTTCCTTGTCTATGTTTCAGACAGGGGAATTTTGTGGGCGTATTTTGGATATGTCTTGGCTTGATATTACTGATGGTGCCGAGAAAGGTATTTATATGAATATCGATCAGTTGAAGAAGACTGCTCGACACGGTAATACTAATTTTGACGAGCATCGGGATTCTGACGAACAGGTAATTGATTTGCCAGATCGGGCGGATAATAAGTTCTTTGGTTCCCAGATAACTGGATTTGATATTCCTCGGACTGATCGTTTGGAAGGGTATGAGATGTTTGTTCGGCTAGTACCGTTAAACTGGCAGCTAGGTAAAAGTAAGTCTACTGAGAAGTGGGTGTTTACTGTAATTAACGACGTTATTATTGGTGCTCGCCCGTTTGGAGAGTTGCATGACAAATACCCTTACTCGGTTATTGAAACCGAAATAGATGGCTATGCGTTATTCAAGCGATCCATGATGGAGATAGCAGAGCCGCTTAACGAAGTTCTTTCGTGGTTGATAAACACTCACTTCTTTAATATTCGTAAGTCATTGAATGACTCTTTTGTGGTCGATCCGTCTCGGGTAATAATGAAGGACTTTAAGAATCCTGAGTATGGTCTTGCAATTCG
>SMVA01341940.1_pt1 | contig 41747 bp, 45 predicted proteins | sample 2456451 | NCBI WGS metagenome assembly SMVA01 (sample SAMN11095933, study PRJNA526329) | marine sediment metagenome | biome: Marine sediment; feature: Surficial sediment; material: Deep marine sediment; isolation source: Hadal surficial sediment | place: Pacific Ocean | collected 2014-05 | depth...
GCCGTCGGCGCCGGCGGCCACCGCGGCAAGGGCCAGGGGTAACACCAGGTCTTTGCGACCGGCCGCGTGCGACGGGTCAACCATGACCGGTAAGTGGGTGAGGAATTTGACCAGCGGCACCGCAGAGATATCAAGTGTGTTCCGCACCGAGTTGTCGAAACCCCGAACTCCCCGTTCCACCATCACGATGTCGCTGTTCCCCTCGTTGGCGATGTACTCGGCGGCATCAATCCACTCCTCGATGGTGGCGGCCATTCCCCGCTTCAACTGGACAGGCTTGGGCTGGCGGCCAACCTCACGAAGAAGGGCGTGGTTGGACATGTTCCTCGTGCCGACCCGGAGCATGTCTGCATATGAGCCGACAAGATCGACATCTCTTGGGTCGAGGACCTCGGCGACGAAGGGCAGGCCGGTCGTTGAGCGCGCCTCGGCCATAATCTCCAGGGCGGCCTTCCCCAACCCCTGGAACGAATACGGAGAGGTGCGTGGCTTGAAGGCATCTCCCCTCAGGATGTGCGCCCCCGATGTCTTGACCGCAACAGCCGTGGCAAAGAGTTGTTCCCGGCTCTCCACCGCGCAGGGGCCGGCGATGACCTTGACTGGACCGTCACCGATCTTGACATCACCCACAACGACAACGGTGTTGTCCGACTTGTTCTGACGCCCGACCCTGCGTCCGCCCCGCACCACCGGCACCACTCGCTCAACTCCAGGGAAGGCGTCCCAGGGAGCCTCGTCTCGAAGACGCACCTCGGTGGTGCCGTTGACAACGGTGCGGCCGTCCTCAGTGGAGATATGGACGTCTGCACCCAAGGCTCCGAGTTTCTCGACGACCTGGGCAACCTCGTCGCCGGTCGCATCTGGGCGCATGAGAATGATCATGAGTAAGGAATGGGAGGGACCTCAACGCTAGCCGTCACAGGTAGCGCACTCTCATTCGGGAGACGGCTGCGAGTCGTTACCATCGGCGGATGGACGTCGAGAACCAGGAGACCCACGAGTACATATCCCATATCGGTGAGTCCCGTCCGTACTGGCGAGACATCATCCTGGGAGTCAACGACGGTCTCGTCTCCATCTTCCTCCTGGTGGTCGGTGTTGTCGGAGGTGGCTTCGACACCGCCCAGGTGCTGCTGACGGCGGTCGCCGGGGCTCTGGCAGGTGCGGTATCCATGGCGGCCGGCGAGTACCTGGCGACCAAGTCGCAGGACGAGATCCTGGAGGCAGAACTGGCCTTGGAGCGAACTCACATCATCCACTTCAAGGACCAGGAGTTGGAGCAGCTCCGCGGGTTCTTCACCGACATGGGTGTTGGTGAAGCAGATTTGAACGGTGTGATCGCGGGGTTCGAAAACAATGATGAAGCCATCTTGAACGCCATGGCCGCCCTCGAGTTCGGAGTTGTCGAGTCGGAGCGTCGCTCGCCACGCCTGGCGATGGCGGCGTCGGGTCTTCTCTTCCTTGTCGGCTCATTACCCTCGGTTGTACCGTTCATCTTGATCGACTCGACCGGCACAGCCCTGATCTGGGCGACCGCTTTATCGCTTACCGGCCTCTTCCTTGTCGGAGTGGTCAAGGCACGAGTCGCCAAGAGCCACTGGCTGCAATCGGGTTTCGAGAATATGGCCATCGCTGGTGTTGGCGGAGTGATCGCTTGGGCGATCGGCAACGCCATTGGGGCCACTCTGGGTTAAGCCGTACGCGTTCGCGACCCGCTTGCAATAATTAGCGCTTGCTATAAGCTAACTAGAAGTGAACGAGAGCAAGCACGGCGATTTGGGCGCGTTCATCCGCCAACAGCGGGAACGAGCGAACCTCTCACTGCGACGTCTGGCCGACAAGGCAGGTATTTCAAACCCATATCTGAGCCAGATCGAGCGAGGGATTCGCAAGCCGTCTGCCGAGATTCTCAAGAGCCTGTCGAGAGCCCTCGAGATCAGCGCCAACTCCCTCTACAAAAGGGCTGGGCTGATCGACGAGGAACTGGTTCCGACATCGGTGTTCGAGGCCATCGGGGCAGACAAGCGGCTCGCCACCGAGCACAAGAAGGTCTTGCTCGATATGTACAGGGCACTTGCCCGAAGCAATGGGTCGGTGACCAAAGAGAAACAGGAGTAAGTAATGCAAACAAAGAGCGTTTTGTACGCGGCAGTTGGCGCTCCCGTCGTCGTGGCCCGCAAGGTCGGCGACAAGGTCAGCATCATCAAAGACAGAGTGGGAAAAGAGAAGGCCGCCCGCAGCAAGGCTGCCGGAGCGACCATCGAGGACTGGGCCGCCGAAGGCGAGAAGGTCGTCGCCCGTATCAGCGAGGGCAAGGTCGTCGAGGAGATTTCCTCCAAGGTCGACCTCGACCAGGCCAAAGAACAGGTCAGCAAGCTTCGGGATCAACTCGAAGACATGCTTGCCACATGGCGCACCTCATTCCGGCCCGACAAGGCAGATGAGAAGACAGACGTGACGGAGGCCGAAAAGGCCCCCTCCACCAAGAAGACGGCTGACAAGAAGCCGGCAGCTTCCAAGACGGCTGACAAGTCTTCGGCTGCCGAGACGACCAAGTCGTCCTCGGCGGCGAAGACAAGCTCAACGAAAACTGAAAAAGCTTCCTGAGCTCACCTGCTCACACTGAGAAGGGGCCCGCAAGGGCCCCTTCTCTTTATCCCGATTATCCCGACCGCCTTCCTGATGCTGTAGCGATCACCTGTGATCGTTTCACCGCGGGAAATGGGGTGAACTCAGGTCGAGATTGAGGGCTGCAGGTCGCCGGCCGCCCCGATCCAGCCTTCGACCATTGACTCGGTAGGAAGACGGTCGACCACTCGCATGGATCCGTTGAGACCAATGATCTTGGTGAGAAGCGCAGTCGGATTTCGTCGTCGTAGATCTCGCAATGTGTCGACACCGGAGGCAACCAACAGTTCCGCATACTCGGCGCCCACACCGCGGACTCGAAGCAGGTCGGCGTGATGAACCCAAAGCTGAAGATCCTTGGGACTGATCCCGGTTGCCCTGGCGACCTCAGTCCTACCCCGTCGGGTAGAGGCCTGCTCCGCCAGACCACGCCCTGTGCGAATGCCAGCCTTGCGCAGCTTTGTCGCCTGTCTCTGATCAACACCCGCCACCTGATCGATACGAGCCATTTGCCCTTTCTCCGCTATGTGACACCGGCCCCAGTTTTTGCGACTCTAGACCCTCGCCAGAACCGAGGTCAGGCCGGATGCCGGGGTTTCAAGTCAGATACATCTATCTCGGTGTCTACATCTCGGGGGTGTACGTCTGAGATCCAAACCTCATTGACCCAGTCCGGGTGGGCCAGCCAGAGCCGCTTTGCTCCATCGTCACCCTCGAGCGACATGACCCGCGGCCAGAGGGATCGATTGATCAGGACGGGGTTGCCCGAACTGTATCGGTACTTGGGAACAGTCACCGGCTTGCCTGCCTTGGCATGAGACTCAAACAAAAGGTCGACAACCTCAGCAGAGATCTCAGGCTGATCTGCGATCACTATCAGAGCCGTATCACATCGGGAGAGTCGGGCTAGTGCGTCAAGCCCAACGCGAAGGGACGAAGCGATCCCTTCCTCCCACTCCGGATTCTCCACAACTCCGGCATCTCCGAGCTCGGTCTCAGCAAGAATTCGATCGGAGTCATATCCCAAAACCACCCACACCTCATCGACCGGGAAGGCTTGGGTCCGACCGACGACATGACCAAGCAGGTTGGTGTCACCCCATGGTTCTAGCTGTTTCGGCCGACCGAGTCTCCTGGAGGCGCCGGCGGCGAGCACGATGGCTGCGGTTGACATTGCGGGCGAATCTAGTGGTCAAGCCGAGACCGGGAAGCGAGTGAGAGCACCGATACCTTCGACATCAAGGGGTGAGGCCACGTCGAACTGGTAGGCCCTTCCCCCGGCCACAACAGTGGCATCCATCACAGCAGCAACCACGTCATCGACGGCGAACATCGGTGAACCGCACACCGGGCAGGAGTCTTCGTTTCTGGTCAGATGGGCACATTGACTGCACATGGCTCCACTCCTGGTGAATGGCCCGGCCACCGCCAGCGTGTCGATTGCCTGGGCGTTGACGGCCTCTAGCGTGGAACTCAGCCCCAGGACTGCATTCCCTCCGCCCCAAGCCGTATCGCAAATCCGCCCGGCCAGTGCTTCTTGTCGATGACGCCGAATCTCAATGTCGTGGGCGGCCATCTCGACACGCAGGGTGGCCAGCCCCATCCCGTTCGGATTGGCGACGAACGTCGCCCTTGGCAATTGCGCAAGGTACGGATGAAGAGAACGGGCGATCTCCTCGACGGTCTCCTCATGTCCTCCGATCGCCATGTAGTCGAAGGGCCGATTCACGTGCTGTTCGAGAAGACGAGCTCCAGCCTTCCTCCAAAGCCGGGCGGAGGCCTCGTCGGCATGGGCGCGCACACCCTTCTCCTCGTAACCGGAGAATCCCCCGAAGTTGCTCTTGCCGATGTCGGCGTCAGCCGGGTCTCCCAGTTCCTCGATGACGCCCTCAAACCCGACAAAAGTCCGGGCTAGAGAACGGTCGGCGACGACGATCCCGGAGCGAAGCGCACCGGGAGCGGCTCGGAGTGGTCTCAGGTAGGGACGAGGTCCAATGGTCGACACGTTTGGCGTCGGATGGGTCAGCGGTTCGAGAAGGAACAGATCGTCCAGGCTCGAAGCAAAGATCGCATATGCCGGCGCAGAGTCGACTTCGAGGGTTTCTGCCAGGTCATGGATACGGTCGGCGTCGGCTCGGACGCTCTTCTGAACCTGTCGGCCCATCCACCGGGACCGTTCGCGAACGGGTCTGACCAAATCAGAGAGAAGGGCGCCGAACCCTCCTCGACTCGGCCGATCGACATACACGGAGATCAGCGAGCCGTTCGGGCTTCTCAAGTCGGCGATCGGGTCGCCTATCACATTGACCTCCAGCCTCGACGCGGAACCTACACAAATGACCAAGACCCGCGCCCGGTGTCAGAGTGAGCGGGTGAGCTCCGCGGTCAACTCTTCGAGAATCCAACCGAGGTAGTCCAGGGCCTGTCGACCATCCTCCTCGAGACGGTCGTGATCCTCCTCGACCTCCAGACCCAAGCGAGCCCCAAGTGTGAGACGCGCCTGGTTGATGACTCGCAGGAATGAATCGGCTTCTTCGTCACTGAGGACCGTCGCGTCGTCACTCTGGACAACCTTCCGAAGGACATCACGGTCGGATTGGCGAGTCGCGTCCAAGTCCACCCCCATGAGACGCCACCACTCCTCGTTGGACTCGGGATCATCGAGATAGACGGGAACGTTGAGTCTGGTAGCGGCGGGATCGACACCCACCTCCCCTATCCCGGCAAGCAGCGGCAGAACGTCGGCAAGGAAGGCCCGTTCCTCCGGACCGAACGAAGCCGTTATCCCCTTGCGTGTCGTCTTGAAGTGGCTCACTTCTCCATGGTCGCCCATAGACCGTGGCTGTGGAGTCGAAAACAATCGATCTCAGCCTTCTCGCGTGGGCCATCGGAGACGATCGCCCTGCCCTCGTGATGCACCTGCAGCATAAGTTTCGTCGCCGTGGCCTCGTTATGGCCGAAGAGCTTGCGAAAGACATACACCACATAGCCCATTGTGTTCACGGGGTCGTTCCAGACCACCACTTGCCATGGACGATCGATATCGATTTCTTCGTCGCTGTCGGGAACGATCACCGGAGTCGGCTGCATTGCCATTTGCTCCGGCATCGTACGCAAAATAGGGGCGGTTGGATAAGTGAGCTATCCCGGAGCCAGCCGGCTCATGCAAGCATTTACGGCATCGGAGAGATCGGGGTCGGCGTATGGGATCTCGGCAAGTGGATAGGGACCGCCGATCCCGCGGTACTCCGGTATCGGGTCGGGGAATTCCGACACACCCCGTGATCTGACGCAATCACTGAATTCCTCCAGAAGGTCGACCACGGCCGACTGCAGGATCGGACTCTGGGTCAACTCCAGTGCACCAGTCCCAAGGTGGCTCGAGCAGACAGAAAGGGCGCTGACCGAGTCGGCGTCCGAGAAGTCGATGTCCCTCATCACCAGTTCGAGTCGCGGTCGGCCTTGGGCGTCAAGTGGAATCGGCTCGATATCGATGCCGTTCGCAACCAGACAATCGCGAAACATCTCGGTGGCCTCGAGGGTGGCAACAGTGCTCGTTGTCGTCACCGGGATGGTGGTGGGTGGGACAGTGGCGACCGTGGGAGACGACCCTTCAGATGTCACCGCGCACGCAGCCATCGTGTATGCAAGAACTGCGACAGCAGTTGGAAGAAGGAATTTCAAACGGAGTCTGGAGCGGTCTCTAGGCCGTCGGCGAGAATCATCGCTATGTCCCTGACCGGAACATCCTCACGACCGAGTTCTTTGACACCGTCGTCGAGCATCACAAGACAGAATGGGCAGGCCACCGCTATTTCGTCGGCCCCGGTCGCCAACGCCTCCTCGGCCCTTTCGATGTTCACTTTCTTCCCGATTCGCTCCTCCATCCAGAAGCGCCCCCCACCGGCACCACAACAGAACGAGTTCGTCCCGTGCCGCTCCATCTCTACGACGTGATGGCCGGTGCCACCGACCACCTCGCGTGGGGCCACGTATACGTCGTTGTAACGGCCGAGGTAACAGGGATCGTGATAGGCGATCTTCTTGGGTTCACCATTCGGTTTGGTCGGCTGGCTGATCCGATTCTGGTTGAGTAACTCCGCCAACAGTTGGCTGTGATGGACCACTTCGTAGTCTCCGCCGAACTGTGGGTACTCGTTGCCGATCGTGTTGAAACAGTGGGCACATTGCGCGATGACCTTCTTCACTCCGATCTCGGTGAAAGTCTCGATGTTCTGGAGTGCAAGCTGTTGGAAAACGAACTCGTTGCCGGAACGGCGGGCCGGATCGCCGTTGCACAACTCCCTCGAGCCCAGGATGGCAAAGTCGATTTCGGCGGCATGAAGCAATCGAGCCAGGGCAACAGAAACTGCGATGTTGCGGTCGTCGAACGATCCTGCACACCCTACGAACCACAAATACTCTGCAGTGGTCTTCCCGTTCTCCCCGAATACGGGAACCTCGAAGTCCAGTTGTGAGGTCCAATCCGCTCTCGCCTGCTGGCTCATACCCCACGGATTCGACTGGTTCTCCATAGCGACGAACGCCTTGCCCAACTCGGTCGGGAACTCTGACTCCATCATGGTCAGATACCGACGCATATCGAGGATTCGATCGACGATCTCGATGTTGACGGGACAGATCTCGTCACATGCCCCACAGGTAGTGCAAGCAAATACCTCGTCCGGATGGATGCGGTCGAACAGGGCTCCCGCCCCTTCCAGGAGGGCGGTCGATGACACCGGCCCGGAGACTCCCACGGTCGACGCCGCCACCTCACCCGACTTGAGCACCATTTCTCTCGGGTCGAGGGGCTTTCCGGTGATGTTGGCCGGGCAGACCGAGGTACAGAGTCCGCATACCGTGCAAGCGTCTGTGTCGAAGATCTGTTTCCAGGTGAGGTCGGAAGCAACACTGACGCCAACGGTCTCGATGTCCTCGGCCTCCATGAGGTTGGGCATCTCACGCATCGCACCCTTGGGGCGCTCGTGAGGCGAGAGAAACAGGTTTGCCGGAGACGTGACCATGTGTCGAAGCTTTGTGAGCGGAAGGATCATGAGGAAGAGAACGAAGGCCGCAGCATGGGTGACCCAGAAGGCCAGGTGCCATCCAGACGCGGCAGCCGGATCGAACAGGAATGAGATCGGATATCCGACAAAGGACCAGATCTCATGATCGGGCCGCCCTTCCATCGAGATCCGCGCCGCTTCCGTGAGCAGGCCAGTCAGACCAATGATGACCAGAACACCGAGAATGACGGAGTCCTCTGGCCTGGTCTTGGAACGGAGACGCCAGGTTGGAATCAGATACCGGCCGACAATGGCGAGAGCGAGACCGGCCAGGTACACGATCGCTGCCAGGTCGAGGATCGCTGAGTAGCCCATGTAGACCTGGCCGTGGAGAAACTTGAAGTCGGCTGGAAGAAGATGGTCGATTTCGAGCGTGACGGTTCCGAGGAACAAGACGAGGAATCCGTAGTAGATCAACGAGTGCATCACCCCGGCACGGGGATCCCGCATAAGGGTCTTCATGGTCAACCCTTCCCGAAGATGGTGGAGACGTTCGCCCCACCGGCCGGTGCGACGGTCGGCTTGGCCTTGACCCCAACTGGCCGCTCTCTGGGCAAACAGATGAAACATCAACCAGGTAAAGACGGAGAGCCCCACATAGAAAAGCACCACGACCGGGGCGGGAATGTTGCCGAAGACCCGGCGACCGACCTCGAAGTCCGGATGCTGAGGGAGAGTCCCGAGCACACCCAATGTCAGGGTCGCCAACGCCGAGAGCACACCAATGGTTTCGAGAACGAAAGACGCCGTGATCCGCCGGGTCTCCGCCTCTTCTTTCTGTCGCTCTGCGGTCAGCGCCATGGGCGGCGAGTGTAGGTGCCACCAATCTCGAACCTCAGGTTGTACGGCCCGGATCCGGGTCGTACAACCTCATCTTCACCACCAGGCTCGACAAGGCGGGGGGCCGACGTCATCGGCACTCTCACCTTCCGAAAGCAGCCTTCACGAAGAACCAAGCATTGGCCGGACGCTCGGCCAGACGGCGAGTGAGGTAGGGATACCACTGTGACCCAAACGGAAGGTAGACACGGAGCGGGTAGCCGTCTGAGACCAACTGCTTCTGCAACTTGGTCCTGACCCCGTAGAGCATCTGAAACTCGAACGGGTGGTCCCGGTCGGCTGCCAGCTTTCGAGCCAGCTCGAGCAACGACAGGTCGTGAGTTGCGATCGCCGGCATGGTCTCCTCTGACGCCATCAGGGTCTGCATTTGATCGACGAAGGCAGCGTCGACTTCGGGTTTGGAAGTGAGCGCCACATCGTCGGACTCGACATACGCCCCCTTGCAGATGCGGATATGTCCACCCAGTGGGATCAGCCGGGTGAGATCCTCGGGAGTACGATGCAGGTAAGCCTGAATGGCGATGCCCAGATTTCCATGCTCAGCCTGGGCCTTCTCGTAGAGCCGCACCGTCGAATCGGTGTATCGCGAATCCTCCATGTCGATCGTGACGGTTGACCCGAATTTCTTGGCACGTTTGGCAAGCTGGTCGATCGACTCCACGGCGAGGTCCTCGTCGATGGCCAGTCCGAGTTGGGTCGGTTTGACTGAGATGTTGGAATCGAGATCCTCGTCGGCAATCCGCTGCAAAGACTCGAGGTACTCCTCCCTCGCCTGGATCGCAGACGCGCGGTCGTGTACTTCCTCCCCTAGATGGTCCAACGAGACAAGAAGGCCACTGGAGTTGAGCTCTCGAGCCGCCGTCACCGCGTCGTCGAGAGTGTCGCCTGCGACGAATCTCCTGGCCAGGGCTCTTCCAGGGCGGGTGGTCGTGACGACCCTCTCCACGGGTGGGGCGTGAGTGATTGAGACGGTGAGCTTCGAAAAGAGGCTCAGACCTTCCCCCCGAGTTCGGTGGCGCGAATGGCCGCCGCCCGCACGGCATCCTCCACAATCGCCCTGAATCCGCGTTCCTCGAGGACATGAACCGCGGCAGCCGTCGTCCCACCGGGGGAGGTCACCTCGTAGCGCAATTCGGCGGGGCTTTTCGACGTGTCCGTGAGGAGATGACCCGCCCCCCGGATGGTCTGATTGACAAACTTCTCTGCAATGTCCCGCGACAGGCCCTCCCTCATTGCCGCCTCGGTCAACGCCTCCGCCAGCAGAAAGACGTAGGCAGGGCCTGTTCCCGACACGGCGGTGACCGCATCGAGAAGCGACTCGTCCATGACCCGGACCGAACCGACAGCTCCGAGAACCTCTCGTGCTGAGTCCAGGTCGTCGCCACCGGCGTACTTCCCAGCTGCGATACCAGTAACCCCCTCTCTGACCAGGGCGGGTGTGTTGGGCATCGCCCTGACCACCGGGACGGCGCCGAGCCGTGATTCGTAACTCTCTGTGGTCACACCTGCTGCGAGCGAAATGATGGTCTGTCTCTCTGCGACCGATCCGGCCAGCGATTCGAGAACTTCGGACACATCTCTCGGCTTCACCGCCACAACAACGACATCGGTTCCAGCGATCGCGGCGACGGGATCGGTAGTCACGGAGCACCCTGTCTTGTGTGCCAACTCGTCTGCCTGGTCCTGCCTGCGAACACACAAAGTGATATCGGATGGGCCCCAACCGGCGGAGAGCAGACCCGATAGAAGCGCCTCGCCCATGGCACCCACGCCAACTATCGCAACACGAATTCGCTCAGTCATGGCAGCAATTGTATGACCCGGGCGAGGTGTCAGTTCAAGCGAGACCTGATCAGCTCCACGACTGTGGCCACCGCCGCCGGGTTGTATCCACCCGGGATGATCAAGTCGGCGTATCGTCTCGACGGCTGGACGAACTCGATGTGCATAGGCCGCACCGTGGCGAAGTACTGAGCGATCACCGAATCAATATCTCTTCCTCGCTCCTCGATGTCTCTCTCCAGACGTCGTGCGAGACGCAGGTCGGCGTCGGTGTCAACAAAGATCTTCAGGTCGAGCTCCGAGCGGAGAGCAGGCTCGGAGAGCACAAGTATCCCCTCGACGACCACAACCGGTGCCGGCTCGATCCGAACGGTTTCTTGCGCACGAAGATGTACGGCAAAGTCGTACTGCGGGCGCTCGATTGCCACTCCCGTTCTGAGGGTTTCAAGGTGTTCAACGAGCAGTTCCGACTCGAGTGATGACGGGTGGTCGTAGTTGACCCTGGTCCTTTCCTCGTACGTCAGCTCCGGGGTGTGCCGGTAGTAGGCGTCGTGCTGCATGAGAGCGACCTTGCCATCGAGACGATCGACTACGGCTTCGGCAATGGTGGTCTTGCCGGACCCAGAGCCTCCCGCAATGCCGATAAAGAGCGGACGGTCGGGCTTCCACGGACTTTCATCGGGCATCGCAAGCGACGATACCGACTACTTCTCGGCGACCTTGCTCCGAAGTCGTCGAATCTCGTCGTAAACGCCGTCAGTAAGGGTTGTCGAGGCCGGAGCCGAGACACCACGTATTTCGGTCGCTTTTGCTTTTTTCGCCCCGGATTCGGAAGCCGCTTCTTCAGATGCAGCGACGAGTGCCTCCTCAGTGGAAGCTTCGGATGAGGAAGTCTCCTCTGTGCTCGCCGCGGTCTTCCCCTTCGCCTCCTCGGCGATATCCTCCAACCAGATCGGATCGTCAGACACGGGGGCGACGTCGCCGGCCACACGATCGAGCCAGTCCGACTCGTCTTCTTCGGTAATGACATCTGCCACACCCAATCGGTGGATTGTGTGGAGAACGCGAACCGTCCCGACGCGGCCCATCTTGGCTTCGAGAAGGTCAAACGTAAACGGCTGCATCAGCGAGACGAGGATTGCCCAATCGTCCGGTGAGATGGTGATTGGCTTCTCGATTTTGCCGTCAATTCGGATGCCGGCCGCTTGGAACAGCCCGGCTTCGACCACTTCACCTTCGAGCGATTTCAGAGCATCAACATCGGACAGAATGTCCTCGACACTCCAACCTGAGGTATCGGGCCCGTCCGCGGCTCCGACAGAAAACGATCCGGTATCCAGGGTTGAGAGAACGTAGACGATGTCGGCAACTCCACCTCGGTCGTTGCCTACGTCGGTATCTTTGGTGCCGACCAACTCGGCTCCGGTCACCGTTCCATCACGAAAATGGATACGACCGCGATGGTCACCTTCGATGTCGAGCGAGCCGGTCTTGTTGGTGACCTGCATGATTTGCAGCAGGTCGCTGATGCTCCAGTCAGCGAGCTGGCCCGAGAGATGCATCTGTCCTTCCATTTTGTCTGGTCCCTCCCTGTGCGCTGGCTATCGGCAGGAATCGACTACTGGTTGAGGACTTCAGCTCTTGCGCGCCGCTTTCATCGCTCGCTTCTGCTCGCGGAGGACAGAAACGTCATCGAAAACCGCCACATCGGCGATGCTGGGCCAGTCGGCTGCCTTGTCCTCCCAGCCGTCGGGTCGTATGCCTACCCGCTTGCCCAGAACACCCAAGAAGATTCGCGATTTTCCCACGCCGAAGCCGGGGAGAGCTTCGAGCCTCGAGAGGAGATCACCCGCATCCGCAGCGGTATCCCAAACGTTCTCAGCCGCTCCGTCGTACTCCTCGACGATCACCCGACAAAGATCTTGTGTGCGCTTGCCCATCGAAGCGGGGTAGCGATGAATGGCGGGCGGGCCACGAAACACGGCCTCCATCGCATTCGGATCCCACAAGGCAATCCGCTCAGCATCGAGATCCTCACCGAGACGATCCTTGAGCAGTTGCGGTCCGTAAAAGGCGCGTTCCATTGGGAACTGTTGGTCGAGGAGCATCCCTATGAGCAGGGCGAGTCCGTCGGTGGCCAAGAGACGATTGGCCTCTTCGGAAGCCGTGAAGTGGAGAAGGTCCGGCTTGTCCATCCTGGTCAACCGTAGTGATCAGATCACGAACAGAGGTTGAGAATCAGATGGTGGCCGGGGGACACCTCGGTTTCGCCGTCAGCCGGACGGGCCGCCGACCATAGGTGATCCACCGACTTGGTCGGAGTCCACAACCGCGGTCTCTTACAACAGAACATACGAGGGTTCTTTTGGCATCCGTTCTGTCGACGCTCTAACGAGCTTTGATCTTGGCCCAACCGTGACGTTCCACGGACTTTTCGTATTTCTCCTCCCGATATCGACGCTGGGCCCACCACGACGATGGTTTCGCCAGCCGGACGGCTCCCAACAGCGAAATCGCCAAAAGACCACCGCCGTCAAGGAGGCGACAGTCTTCACAGAACGAAAGTTCTCGACCAGCCACACCCCGGTCGGTTCATCTTCCAACAGGCGAATCGGGAAGAACAACACGAACATGGCAAGAACCCACCCCAGCCATCCGATGACAGCAGCCCACCGGCGCTCCTTCAACCAAGCAGTCACGTTCGTAAACGGTGCAACAAACACCGTTACGACGGCTCCCCACAATGCAGCCACTTCAATCACCGACGTACCGGCGCCATCAGAGAAAAGCGACTCCTATCCAGGAACCGAAAGACGTATCACAGACCCTCCACGACACTCATCACATCTAAGACCGGCCCCACGCCGGAGCACCGCAAACGACACCTCACTCAGGTCAAACCGGTCCGTAGTTGTCCCGGCCGCCCACTCTAGGGACCGTGCACGGAGTTGAATGTTTGCCCAGGACTTACGAGCACCGGGGGTTTACGTGGCCGCTCGGTCCGTCCATTAAGCGACGACCCGGTCAGATATGAGACCCACTGGGGTATCGGTCAGAAACGTCTAACCCATTGGACCGGTTGGTCCGACTGGCGCGGTTGCATGAACACGACCCGATCGCCCAGTACCGCCTTATCGACCTGGCTTCTTTCCACACGAACGGAAACCCGTTCGTCATCAGAGATGTCAACGACCAGGTAGCACCAATCCTCAGGTGGTGCCCCAGCCGGTGGTTTGAAGTGCTTACCAACCACCAGACCGGTGAGTCTTTGCGTCATCCTCATCCCTCCTTTATTCACCCCGTCCACATTCACCCGTCCACCGGGGAGCCGTAGGAACCCCATCGAGGGGCGCCAATCAGCTAGCCAAAGTTTATCTCAGGAATCAGATGATTCCAGAGCGTTTTCGAACAAGCACATTGCGACCGGTGAGGAATGTCTTGCTGCCAAAGGAGCGGATCGCCCCATCTGAGCGCGGCATCGACCAATATTGGGCCCAGATGACCGACATCTTCATCGTCGACGCCTGCCGGACCCCCATGGGAAAACTCGGCGGCCAACTTGCGTTTGTTCGACCCGACGATCTTGCGGCCCACGTTGTGGCGCGTCTCATGGCTCGGAATGCCGACCTCGACCCGATGGCCGTTGAGGACATTCAATGGGGTGCTGCAAATCAGGCCGGGGAGGACAACCGCAACATCGCTCGAATGACAGCTCTGCTTGCGGGTCTCCCGATCGAGATACCCGGTACCACGGTGAATCGGCTCTGTGGGTCCGGTCTTCAGGCCGTCGTTTCTGCCGGCCACGCCCTCAAAGACGGATGGGGCAACGTGATGATCGCCGGCGGCTCTGAATCGATGAGTAGGGCTCCATACGTCACTCTCAAGGGTGAGCGGGGATTCCCGACCGGTGTACCCGACACCGCCGACACGGTCCTGGGCTGGCGTCTGGTCAACACCCTCATGGAGGACATGTATCCACCCATCACGTTGGGGATGACAGCAGAAATGGTCGCAGAGAAGTACAACGTCAGTCGGGAAGACCAGGACGCCTTCGCCTTGCGCAGTCATCGGCTTGCCCTCGAGGCGATGGCCGCGGGCCGTTTCGACGACGAAATCGAGGCCATCGAGGCGTCTGCCGATCACCGTCGCCGCTCTACGAACCTCATCGAGCATGACGAAGGACCGCGACTCGATACGTCCCATGAGAAACTTGCCCAACTGCAACCAATCTTCAAGGAGGGGGGAACCGTGACAGCAGGCAACTCCTCCCCAATGAACGACGGAGCAGCGGCATTACTTCTGGCAAGCAAGAAAGGGCTGAACGACCACAGTCTGACTCCTCTGGCCCGCATTGTCTCGTCGGCGGCCGCTGGGGTGCATCCCGACATCATGGGGATAGGCCCGGTACCAGCCTCGGAGAAGGCATTTGCCCGGGCAGGTCTGACAGCAGACGACATGGACGTCATCGAGATCAACGAGGCCTTTGCCTCGCAAAGCATCGCCAGTCTCCGACTGCTCGGCCTTGACCCCGAGAAAGTGAACGTCAACGGCGGCGCCATCGCCATCGGCCACCCGCTGGGAGCCTCGGGCGCTCGCATTCTGGCGACACTCGTCCATGAGCTGCGCCGACGAGGAGGGCGTTACGGATTGGCCACCATGTGCATCGGTGTGGGACAGGGCATCAGCATGGTCGTCGAACGTGTCTGATCGACCGCTGGAAGGTGTTCTGGTCGCTGAGTTCGGCAATCTGATAGCCGCCCCGTATGCCGCAATGCTTCTCGCCGATCTTGGAGCGAGGGTCATCAAGGTGGAACCACCTGGCGGAGACCTGGGGCGGCGGTTCGGCCCTTTTCAGAAGGGAGAGTCGGCCTTCTTCATGACGGTCAACCGGGGCAAGGAGTCGATAGCTCTCGACACCAAGAATTGGGTATCCAAGAGAGTGCTCGACAACCTGATCAAGAAGGCGGATGTCTTGGTCCACAACCTGCGACATGGTGCCATGGAGCGTCTCGGACTCGGAGAGGACCGCTGCCGCGAGCTCAACGCAAACCTCATCTACGCCGTGGTCTCGGCCTTCGGCGCCACAGGGCCATACGCCAAGCGTTCAGGCATCGACCTCATCTTCCAGGGTGAATCGGGAATGATCTCCATCACGGGCAACAGCAAGGACGGCCCACGAAAGACCGCCACAACCATTGGTGACTACGTCGCGGCAACCAACACCGCTTTGGCCATCTCCGCCGCCCTCGCCGAGACACCGAGAAAGGGGCGCAGGATCGATGTCTCCCTCCGCGACGGGCTGATGGCCGTGCAAGCCGGCTGGAATGCCATCGGGTTCGTCAACCATGCCCAACCGGAACGGACCGGAACCGCCAGCCCCTTCCTGGCCCCGAATCAGGTTTTCGGAGCGGCCGACGGTCCGTTCACCCTGGCGATTGTCTCAGACCGTCATTTCGCTCAACTTGGCGACGCGCTGGGACGACCCGACCTGGTCGAGGATTTCCCCACCAACGAAGCCCGGATCGAGGGTCGGGAATCCCTTGCCCGCAAACTGACCCGTTTATTCAAGACACGCAATGCCGAGTACTGGATAGACCTGCTGACCGACGCGGGCTTGCCCGTGGGTCGGGTCCTCAGCCTGGCGGAGGCTTTCGACGATCCTCAAGCGCGCCACCACGAAATGCTTGTTGAGTTCGACCACCCAGTGGCCGGCCATGTCCGGACTACGGGGTCGCCTATCAGACTCGACGGTGGTCCCGCTCGCGCCCCAACTCTGCCGCCCACACTCGGTCAGCACACTCGTGGCATTCTCGATGAGCTCGGATTGGACCCCAACACTGTCGAAAAGATGATCGAAGAAGGCACGGCGGTGGCGTCATGAACATCCACTGGACGGAGACAGTGGGTGACGACTGGAGTGAGATAAGGGCCGAGCTGGATCGTGCCTTTCAGATGAGTAGGAAGGCTGCCCTCGACGAAGAATCCTTTGTATATGTCGTGCACCACGACGATCTCCTCGGCCGACGAGGCGCCGGCAATGCCATGGTCGCTTCGGGACTTCTTTCGGCGGCCCGGACGGCGGCGCTCGAAGGAGTGAGAAAAGGCTGGACCGCAAACGTCATCGCACACGATGAGAACGCCGATCAAAGGGATGTAGAGGAGTGGGCAGAGCGAATGCTCGAGTCCCATGGGGTCACTGGTGAACTGATCCGGATCGGGTCTACCCACATCGGGAAGGCCCTACCGTGAACGGGTCGATCGTCGTCACCGGAGCGGCCCGCGGAATCGGGCAAGCTATTACAGGAAGGCTCGCTGCCAATCCTTCGTTCACCGTCATCGGAGTCGACATCGCCCCGGAACTCGCACTTGCCGAGGACATCGTGGCCGTCCAAGTCGACCTGACTTCAGACGACGGCATCGATTCGGTTCACGAAGCCGTCGAGGCCGCAAATATGCCACTCCTCGGAGTGGTGAACAATGCCGGGATCACCCGAGACTCACGACTCGTGAACATGACCGACGAGAACTTCAAGTCCGTTCTCGACGTGAACCTGGGCGCCGCCTATCGACTGTCGACCGACCTGGCACCTCTGATGACCGAGGGGGGCTCGATCGTGAACATCGCCTCACGTGCCTACCTCGGCAACTTCGGGCAGTTCAACTACTCGATGTCCAAGGGCGGAGTTGTCGGTCTGACGCGAGCTATGGCACTTTCGCTGGCGCCGCATGTGCGGGTCAACGCCATCGCTCCGGGGTTGATCGGGACAGAAATGGCCATGGCCATACCCGAAGATGTGCTGGAGCAAATGGTTTCGGCCATCCCTCTCGGCCGCATGGGGACACCAGAGGAGATCGCCAACGTGGTCTGGTTTCTCCTGACACCCCTCTCCTCATACATCACCGGCCACGTGGTCGTCGTGGGCGGAGGACGCAGCCTGTCCTAGTGGTGTGACGTCGTCAGCGCTGGGCTGACCTCAGTAGTAGTAGCGGGTGACAGTCTCGGCGACCATTGCCGGCTTCTCGGTCCCCTCTACCTCCATGGTCACCGTCCGCTTTACCTGGATCCCGCCGGACACCTCGCTCACCGCGTGCAACACAACTCTGGCTCTGAGATTGGATCCGACGGGTACCGGGGCCGGAAACCGCACCTTGTCCAACCCGTAATTGATTGCCATCTTGGGCTCCCCAACATCAAGCTCGATGGCAAAAGAAAGAGGCACCGTCAACGACAGCGTCAGAAAGCCGTGTGCGATGGTTCCCCCGAATGGTGTCTGGCTTGCGCGTTCCGGGTCGACATGGATGAACTGATGGTCGTCGGTGGCGTCGGCGAACGCATTAACCCTTTCCTGGGTGATCTCCATCCAATCGGTGACCCCGATCTCGGTGCCGACCCGACCCTGAAGTCTCTCCAGTATCTGTTCCATCCCCTGATTCTGTCATGAGTTGGGCAGACGTCGGGAAACCATCTAAATTGGGGACATGGCCGAAGCAACCAAGCTGATGGTTTGGATCGATCAGGACCTCTGCACCGGCGACGGGATTTGCGAGGAAATCAGCCCGGAGGTTTTTCTGGGCCGAGACGATGGCCTCTGGGTCGTCAAAGAAGATGCCAAGTTCTTCGACGACACAGTTGTCTTCGACGGTGAGCAGGCGCCGGACGGCGCCCGGGGTCTTGCGAGAGTGCCCGATGCGCTGATCGAGGACGTCATCGAGTCGGCGGAGGAATGCCCCGGCGAGTGCATCATGATCGAGCCGTATCAGGAATCCGCTCTACAAACCGGCTGACCTCGCCATCTGCTCAGCAATCAGCGTCTAACTACGCTCCGCAGGCATGCAGGTATTGGGAACGCGAATCGACACGCGCTCTGAGGAATACGTCGCCAACCGGGCCGCCATGGAAAAGAAGCTCCTCGAGTTCGAGGGACTCCAGGAGAAGGCCCGCCAGGGCGGAGGCGAGAAGTACATCAAGCGACACCGCGATCGAGGCAAACTTCTGGCGAGAGAGCGGATTGAGCTCCTCATCGACCGAGATTCTCCCTTCCTCGAGCTCTCGACACTCACAGCGTGGGGAACCGACAAGCCGCTTGGTGGAAACGTTGTCACCGGGATCGGCGTGATCAATGGCGTGGAGTGCGCCATCCTTGCCAACGACCCCACCAGCCAGGCGGGCGTGTTCAACCGATACACCCTGTCCAAGTCTCTTCGCATCATGGATATCGCCATGGAGAACCGGCTTCCGCTAGTCAACCTGGTGGAGTCCGGGGGTGCCGACCTGCCCGACCAGGCCGATGTGTTCGTCGTCGGTGGCAAGTGGTTTCGCAATCTGACCCGCCTCTCCAAGAAGGGCATCCCGACCATCTCGCTCGTCTTTGGAAGCTCCACGGCGGGCGGCGCCTACTTCCCGGCCATGTGCGACTACTCCGTCATGGTCAAGGAGAAGGCGAAGGTCTTCCTGGGTGGCCCACCCCTGGTCAAGATGGCAACGGGAGAGGAGTCGACCGAAGAGGAGCTAGGCGGTGCCGAGATGCACTCGAAGGTCTCGGGCCTGTCCGACTATTTCGCGAACGACGAACACGAGGCCATCCGAATGGGAAGGGACATCGTCGACCACTTCAATTGGCGCAAGCAGGGTTACGGACCGACCAAACCTTCCGACGACCCGGTACACGACATCGACGAGATCCTCGGAGTGATTCCCGCCGACCTCCGTATCCCCTTCGACATGCGGGAGATCCTCAACCGAGTGCTCGATGGTTCGCGCTTCGAGGAGTACAAGGCCGTTTACGGCACCTCGATCCTCAACGGCTGGGGATCTCTACACGGCTATCCAGTCGGTGTCGTCGCCAACCAGCAGGGAGTGATCTTCTCCGAGGAGGCCCAGAAGACCACCGAGTTCATCCAACTCTGCAATCGCTACGACACGCCGATCATCTTCATCCACAACACCACCGGCTACATGGTGGGCAAGGACTATGAACAGCGGGGGATCATCAAGGACGGCGCCAAGATGATCAACGCTGTCGCCAACTCCGAAGTCCCCCATATCTCCCTCATGGCGGGTGTCTCCTACGGTGCCGGCAACTACGGCATGTCGGGTCGTGCCTACGACCCCCGGTTTGTCTTCGGCTACCCGAATCACAAGGTGGCGGTGATGGGAGCGCAGCAACTCGCCGGAGTGATGTCAATCGTCGCCCGTCAGTCGGCCGAATCGCGGAAGGAGGATTTCGATGAGGAGGCTGACATGAAGCGCACCGCCGATCTCGTGGAAATGATGAAACACACCGAGCAGGCCTTCTTCTCTACCGCCCGGGTCCGCGACGACGGTCTGATCGACCCCCGCGATACGAGGACTGTCCTCGGGATCGCCCTTTCTGCAATCCATTCCGCTCCGGTTGAGGGGACAGACCGGTTCGGGGTCTTTCGCATGTGATGACAATCTCAAAGATCTTGGTCGCCAACCGAGGAGAGGTCGCACGACGGGTGTTCCGAACGGCGAGGGCGATGGGGATCGCCACCGTGGCCGTGTACTCCGACCCCGACAATGGCGAGCCGCACATGAAGGAAGCCGACGAGGCAGTGCGGCTGGCCGGAGCAGCATCGACAGAGACCTATCTCAACATCGAAGCGATCCTTGCAGCGGGCAAAGAAACCGGAGCAGATGCCGTGCATCCCGGTTACGGGTTTCTCGCTGAGAATGCCGATTTCGCCCGAGCCGTGATTCAGGCTGGGATCACCTGGATAGGCCCTTCCCCGGAATCGATCGAAGTGATGGGCTCGAAACTCCAGTCCAAGCGTCTGATGGAGTCGGTTGGCGTCCCGATCTTGCCGAGCATCGAACTCGAAGGGCTCCCAACCGTGAAGTCGGTTGCGATTGCCCTTGGCTTTCCCGTGCTGGTGAAGCCGTCGGCCGGGGGTGGCGGCAAGGGAATGAGAATCGTCATGCATCCCGACGACCTTCTCGAAGCCATCGAAGGGGCTCGTCGCGAAGCCGCCTCAGCATTTGGCGACGACACCGTCTTCCTCGAGAAATACCTGGAGGCCCCCCGACACATCGAGATCCAGATCTTTGGCGATACTCACAACAACTACATCTCGCTTTTTGAGCGTGAGTGCTCGATCCAACGGCGACATCAGAAAATCATCGAAGAGTCGCCTTCGCCGGCCATCGACGAGACCACGAGGACCGCCATGAGTGGGGCTGCGATCGAATCAGCCAGGGCGGTCGACTACGTAGGTGCCGGGACCGTCGAGTTTCTATATCAGGATGAGAGCTTTCACTTCCTCGAGATGAACACCCGGCTCCAAGTGGAACACCCGGTGACAGAGATGGTCACCGGGTGGGATCTGGTCAGACTTCAGATCGAAATCGCCACCGGGGCGACGCTTCCCGACCAGGCCCCGACGATGACCGGTCATGCCATCGAAGCAAGGCTCTATGCCGAGGATCCTCTAAACGATTTTCTTCCCGTCACCGGTGAGTTTCATAGGTTCGGCATACCGGCGACCGATGGGTTGAGGGTCGACTCCGGGATCGAGGATGGTTCACGAGTGTCGATCCACTACGACCCGATGATCGCCAAGGTCATAGCCCATGCTCCCACCCGGGAGGGGGCCGCTGCGATTCTGGCGTCGGCACTCCGGAGATCCCACATTCATGGCTCGACGACCAATCGGGCTCTCCTTGTCAGAGTGCTGGAGCATCCCGAGTTCCTGGGTGGGAAGACGGACACTCACTTCCTGGACCGCCACGACGTGAAAGAGCTCGGACAGCCTCTTGTCGACGCACCGAACGAGCGGCTCGCCGCACTTGCCGCGGCTCTGGCCGATCAGGCGCACGAGAGGTTGGTCGCCAAGGCCCTTCCAACCATTCGGTCCGGATGGCGAAACTCTCCCAGCCAACTGCAGCGCCGCACCTACATCGGGTATCACGGCGAGCACGAGATCTCCTATTCGGTCGACCCGGACGGCTTTCCCATCGAGGGCTTCGGGTTGATCGTCCTCGGCGAGGCATCTCCCGACGTTGTCTCCTTCAGGATTGATGGCGTTGAGTTCCACTACCAAACGGCTCGATACGGAGACGACCGCTACGTGCACTCGGAAAGCGGTCCGAGCCACCTCGTCGCCGTGCCTCGCTTCCCCGAGTCGGACTCAGATGAGGATGCCGGGTCGCTCCACGCCCCAATGCCAGGAAAGGTGATCAGTGTCGATGTTGCCGTGGCCGATCACGTGGTCGAGGGCCAAGTCCTGGTCGTAATCGAGGCAATGAAGATGGAGCACACTCTGCGCTCGCCACACAACGGCACAGTGGTTGAGGTCCGTCACCTGGCCGGCGAACAGATCGACGCGGACGCTGTACTAGTGGTTGTCGAGGAGGATTAGCCCTCAAAGTCGCTCAGGACGCTGAGCACATAGTCGAGGTCGGCCTGTGTGTGACCCACATTGACCTGGAAGCGGATCTCTTCGTTGCCTTTGGGGACCACCGGAAAGTTCAGCCCCGTCGCCAGGATCCCATTGTCAAAGAGATGTCCGACAAGAGCAGCCGTCTGCTCGGTATCCCTGACCATGAGGGGGACTATCGGATGAGGTCCCGGAATCGTCTCGTAGCCCACTTCGACCAACCCGGACTCGAAACTCGTCGTCATCTCACGAAGATGAGTCAGCATCTCCACGCCTTCCGGGGAGTCGAGGATCGAAACCGATATTTCAGCCGCCGCCGCTTCTCCAGCCGTGATCGGGTTGGAGTAGATGTACATCAGGCTCTTCTCACGGAGAAAGGAGACAAGGGAGTCAGTTCCGGTGACGTACCCGCCATTGACACCGAACGCCTTGCCGAGGGTGCCGACAAGAACGTCTGCCTCACCCTTTGTCTCCTCTTCGGTACCACGTCCGGTCGTTCCGTATGCGCCGACCCCGTGGGAGTCGTCAACGACGACTACCACGTTCTCGGGATAGGAAGCGTCGTGACGACTGGCGACCTCGTTGATTGCTGAGAGGTCTGCGAAATCGCCTCTCATCGAGAACACGCCGTCGGTGATGACCACTGCTCGTTTCGCGGAACCGGCGCTCTCGCCCAGAGCTCGATCAAGGGCATCCATGTCGAGATGCGGATAAACACCTCGTGATTCCGGTCGAGACATTCGCACACCATTGATGATGCAGTTGTGGTTCAACTCGTCACTGAAGACAACCGTCTCGGGTGTGATCAGAGAAGTCAGTGTCGACAAGACCGCCGCATAAGCCGATGAGTAGACGATCGCAGCCTCACGCTCATGGAAGCTCGCCAGTCGCTGCTCCAGATCGAGGTGTGTCTGGTAAGTGCCGGAGATGAACCTGACGGCACCCGGCCCGGCCCCAAATTGCCGGGTCGCCGTCTCCTCGGCGGCGATCACAGTGGGATGGAGTGAGAGCCCCAGGTAGCTGTTCGAATTCATCCGAACGAACTGCTGATCCGAACCGGCGAGGCGGTAGCGAGGCCCCAGACCGGAACGAGGAGGGATCACGGCGGCTATCACCGCCTCCTCACCCTTGCCTGTGCCGCTCTCCAGAAGGGCAGCGACCTCGGCAGACAGCGCCGCATCGAGTCGGGCGTGTGGCATCGCTACGGGTTTAGCAGGTCTCTAGGGTGCGGCAGCATGACAAGACTCGGTTTCATAGGTTTGGGAACAATGGGCCACGGCATGGCGGCGAACCTCGAAGCTGCGGGTCACCGCCTCACGGTCTGGAATCGAACTCGATCCAAGGCAGACGACCTGGGTGCCCATGTGGTCGACACCGCACGTGAGGTGGGTCCGGAGAGTGACATCGTGTTTGTCTCCGTCTCCGACACATCCGACGTCGAGGAGGTTGTCTTCGGTGACTACGGAGTCATTCACGGGATGACCCAAGGCGACATTCTCGTAGACCACTCGACAATCTCCCCCGTTGCCACCAAGGGCCTGGCCACTCGGGCCGCCGAGCTTGGAGTCGACTGGGTTGACGCCCCGGTTTCCGGTGGATCGGAAGGAGCCGTCAAAGGCACCCTTGCCGTAATGGTGGGCGGTCCGTCCAACGCCGTCGAGAAGACCCGCCCATTCATGGAGGCCTACTCGAAATCCATCGTCCACGTCGGTGAGGAGTCGGGTTCGGGTCAGATGGTGAAGGCCGTGAATCAAGTCCTGGTCGTCCTCAACCAGCTCGCCGTTTCCGAAGCGCTCCTTCTTGCCGAGGCCGCCGACCTCGATCTCCGCAAAACCCTCGAAGCCGTTGAAGGAGGAGCCGCCGGGTCTTGGATGCTCTCCAACCGGGGTCCGCAGATGATCGAACGAGACTGGCGACCCGGTTTCACCGTCGACCTCCAGCAGAAAGACTTGCGCCTCGTCCTCGAGGCAGCAGACGAACTCGGTGTTCCCATGCCGGGGGTGGCGCTCGTCTTCCAGCTTTACCGCTCTCTCCAAGCCCGGGGTTTGGGATCAGACGGCAACCACGCTCTGGTAAAGGCTCTCGAAGTTCTGGCCGGCATCGAACTGGGCCGTTGAAGAGTGCGCCAGAGCATCGCGGCCTTCAGCGGTTAGCCGAGCAACTCTTCCTTGACTCGGGCGACATGGCCCTTGGCGCGGACGTTCCGGTAGGCCTCAGTCAGCACGCCGTTCTCGTCGACGACAAAGGTTGAGCGGATCAGGCCCTGAGTGAGTTTGCCGTACATTTTCTTGTCGCCCCACGCCCCAAGGCTCTCGGCCAAAGCATGGTCCTCGTCGGAGAGAAGATCGAAGTTGAGTCCTTCTTTCTCCTGAAACTTCTTGTTCAGCGATGGACGGTCCGGGCTAACCCCAACGATGGCGTAGCCGGCGGCAGCGAACTCGTCGTAGCTGTCTCGAAAGTCACACGACTCGGTGGTGCAGCCTGGCGTCATCGCCCGCGGATAGAAGAACATCACATACTTCCGGCCGGCCAAGTCGGCATCCGAAACGGTTTCGTTGTCTTGATTGAACAGCTTGAAAGTGACTTTGTCAGACATGTCGTGGAGCGTACCCGAGTGCACTAGCCAGCAGCCCTGGCTGCGTCGGAGCGAAGGAAGGTCGATCCGCCGGCGAGAAACCCCAGACCGGCCGGCAGCCACAACGAGACCAGCCGGAACACGAGGATCGGAGCGACGGTGGTGGCAACAGGGAATCCGTACGCGGCCAGAATGATTGCCAAGGCGCCTTCTACTATCCCCATGCCGCCTGGAGTCCCGGGCAGGCCACCGGCCAGCTGAGAAACTCCGAAAGCAGCGATGACCTGAAGGGCATTGACCTCGATCCCAAACGCGAAGAGGACAATCCCCAGTGCCACGGCCTCGAGCACCAGCCGAGCCCATATGTAGAGCTGCGACTCCCAACCGGGAAAATGGTCGATCATCGACTGTTCGATCTTCTCGCGGGCGAACCTCGGCAAGAACCTGGCGAGAGTTCCCAGCTTTCCCGAGCCGAACATGACAGCGAGACCGGCAAGAAGAACAAAGGGGGCCAAGACAAAGAGGCTGATCGAGGCAATCGAAGCCGACTCCGGGGGCCGGGCGAGAAGCAACCCGACTCCGGTCATGATCAGGAGCCCCGAATAGTTCAGCAGGACCGTCCTGACCCCGGCGCCCGCGGTGCCGTCTACCTCTTCCCGAATGGTCCACGACATGGCGACGGGTGTTATGGCTCCTCCTGCGGGGATCATCCGGGCCACACCGGCGGCGACCAGGGCAGCCTTGAAAGCCGACCATGGGCGAATATCCCGCCCAGTCCCCCGTACCGACTCTCGAAACAGCAGTCCGAAAAACCACTTCGCGCCGATTTGGGCGGCGCCGGCGAGGACCACCAGAGCCAGAACCGACCCGCTCAGCGGCGGAATCTCGAAGTTGGTGATAACCCAGTAGGCGACACCGATGTAGAGGACCGCTGAGATGCCGGCGATCCAAAGGACCCGTTTCGGGTTCATGGGGTCAGCGGTTCTTCGACCGTGTCGGGGAACTCCTCATCGACCCGATCGTTGTCATGGATGACCCTCCAGAGGGCGGGCCCCCTGCCGAGGCTGCTATCCGGATTGCCTTGCGCCCTCCGTGCCATGAGCACAACAGTCAGCAACAGGAGGAGCAGGCTCTCCGTGGGAGGACGACCCAGTGCCACAGCAACGATTGGGAGGAGCCCCCAACCCAGGAATCCTCCAAGACCGCTTCCTACCTTCCAGCCCGCGATAGACCAGCCGGTCGTCCAGACAAGAAGAGCCGGGTCGATACCAAGAAGAACACCTGCCGAAGTCGCCATCCCCCGCCCGGAGCGACCCCTGAGCCAAATCGACCAGTTGTGGCCGATGACCGCCGCCAGCCCGGCAAGACCGGCGGCTCCCAGCCCAAGACCGGCCTTGCGAGCGATCCATACCGGGAAGAAACCCTTGAGACCATCGAGAACCGCCGCCAACGCCCCCCACCCCTTGCCAAATTCGTGGGTCAGGTTGCCAGCACCGACATTTCCAGTGCCAACTTCCCGCAGGTCGACACCCTTGATCCGCGCCAAGACCTGGGCGAAAGGGACCGAGCCCAGCAGGTAGGCGCCCAGCAACAGCAGTGGCCAGTAGAGAATCGGCGTCGAGATGTCTGGCATTATTGCCAGAAACTAGTTAGTTGGCGGCGTTGTTGGAGGTCAGAACGTGTTCGCGTTCCTGGGCCGGCGGAAGCTCGAGCCTGCAGACGGCTTCGTCGACCGTCACGCTTCCCATCTCGGCCTGGAACGCCGACAACCAGGTCATCGACGATATTGGACATCTCGACTGCCCATCTTCTGGTCCGGCGACGTGGGCATGTATCGTCCGTGTGTTCGCCTTCTGACACCTGAGAGGATCACCGATGGCCCTGAAGATCACCTACGCCACGATGTCGGCCGATAACGAGGAGCTCAATTCCGCATTTGAGAAAGCTGTTGTCGACGTCCAGTCGCGCCTCGGCCAATCGCACGGCGTGATCGTCAACGGAGACCATCGAACCGACCGGGAAACTTTCGAGGAGGTGTCACCCATCGACCACAACATCGTTGTCGGGCGCTATGCCCAAGCCACGACCGACGACGTCGACGACGCCATCTCAGCCGCAAGGGCCTTCGCTCCCGAGTGGGAGGCATGGGGATGGGAAGCACGCCGCGACCTCATGCTCACAGCCGCTGACATCATGGAGGAGCAGATCTTCGAGATCTCCGCCCTGATGTCATACGAGATCGGGAAAAGCCGCCTCGAGTCTCTCGGCGACGTGGCCGAGACGGTGGAGTTCTTCCGGTACTACGCAGGCCAGATCACCGACCACAACGGGTTTGTCATTCCTCTCAACTCGCTTGGCGCCAATGAGACCAACACCTCGGTCCTCAGGCCATACGGGGTTTGGGCGGTGATTTCTCCCTTCAATTTCCCGATGGCTCTGGCGGCGGGGCCCAGCATCGGGGCCTTGCTCACCGGCAACACGGTCATCGTCAAGCCTTCGAACACCGGCGCTCTGATGGCTCTCGAGTTCTACCGGGTGATGCACGAGGCCGGACTGCCCGACGGGGCTCTCCATATTCTGACAGGTCTCGGCAGCGTGATCGGAGAGCACATGACCCATCACGACGATGTCGATGGGATCACATTCACCGGGTCGTACCCGGTGGGCATGCACTTGTTGCAGACCGCGAGCGAGAAGCGGCCAAAGCCTGTCTCCTGCGAAATGGGTGGCAAGAACCCGGTGATAGTCACCGAGTCTGCAGATCTCGAACTCGCCACCCAGGGGATAGTGCGAGGCGCCTTCGGGCTGACCGGCCAGAAGTGCAGTGCCACCTCGCGGGTTTACGTCGAGGACTCTGTGCACGACGAGTTGCTCGAAAAGCTGGTGGCTGCCACCGGCGAGCTCCGGGTCGGCACCCCATTCGATCGATCGAGCTTCATGGGCCCCCTGATCGAGAAAGGTGTCGTCGAAAAGTTCGAGAGAGCGGTCGAAGAGGTGCGAAAGAGCGGAGGGACGATATTCACCGGAGGCAACGTGCTTGACGACGGTGACCTGGCAAGAGGTCACTTCGTCGAACCCACCATCGTTGCCGCACCCCTTGACTCCTGGATTTGGAGCGAGGAACTGTTCATACCCTTGGTTGCGGTGACCCCGATATCCGGTCTGGAGGAAGGGCTCGCTCTCTCCAACGACACGGAGTTTGGGCTCACTGCCGGCCTGTTTTCGACAGACGACGAGGAAATCGACAGGTGGTTCACCGAAATAGAGGCAGGTGTCACATATGTGAACCGGGCCGCCGGGGCTACAACCGGCGCCTGGCCGGACATTCAATCCTTTGGCGGATGGAAAGGCTCGGGAACGTCAGGAGCGGGCGGCGGTGGCCCCTGGTATCTGCGTCAGTATCTGAGGGAGCAGTCGCGAACTCTGATCCGTTGATCAGTCCGACTCGAGACGTATGACCAGCCCGTCGGGATCCACGATCTCGAGACCGGCGGACGTGACGGCGGTGGATACTCCGGTGTTGCTGAGGTGGTCCTTCCACCTCTCCACGTCTTCGACCTGGAAAACGAGGGTATCCGGTCGGGCGGTACCACCCTCGACCAACTCGATCTGCTGACCGGGTGCCGCCTGGACAACGGCTGCCACGACACCCTGAGACGGTGATCGGACTTGGTCAAACCCGAGTATTTCCCCGTAAAACTCGAGTGCACTGGAAAGTGATTGGACACCCACCGAGGTGCGTGTTGAACTGATTCCCCCTGGTGCCCGCAGCGGACCGCCCCCGGCAAGGACGTCCTTCGCTTCCTCAACGGTGAATCGGCCCGCCGTCACCTCACGGCCCACGACGACTCCGCCGAGCCGGCGACCGTTGGCCTCCAACTGGAGAAGGCCCCGCAGATCTTCGAGATCCCTCACCCCGCCGGAAGCTATGACTGGTTCCTCCACCGTGGCCAACGCCTCGGCCAAGATCTGGAGGTTGGGTGCATCGCTGAGAGCATCTCTTCCGGCCTCGGCAACGAGAAAAGCGACAGCGCCGGCGGAGGACATCTCGATGAGCACTTCTTCGAGGAAGCGACCGCTGTTCTGTGTCCAGCCCTGCGTGGCGATCTCCTCATCAGGGCGAACATCGAGCGAGACAACGATCTTGTCCGGGTACTCCCGGCAGAGATCCCATACCATGATCTGGTTCTCGATTGCGGCAGTGCCCATGACGATCCGCCATGCGCCGGCGGAAATGAGGCGCTCGGCTTCGCCCTCAGACCTGATACCGCCCGCCACCTGAACGGGGAGGTCTATTGCATCGACAAGCTGGCCGATCAGGTCTCGATTTCGGTAGTCGCGATAAGCCGCCGCATCAAGGTCGACCACGTGGAGGTAGTCGACACCCTGTTTGACCCAGCTCCGGGCCCGGCCGATCGGGTCATTATCCAATGCGATGGCCTCATCAAGACCACCCCGGGGGAGCCGGACCGAAAGACCGCCCAGAATGTTGATTCGGGCATAAAGGTCCACACCACAATCCTACAGACGGTTCTCGGACTGCGCGATCAGGGCCTGTTCGCGACCATTGCAAAAGCCGAACCTCAGGTTCTTTGGCCCGTATCCGGGCCAAACAGCATCATGTTCAGACCCAAAACTCGCAAGAGCTAGCCGATCCCGAGGGCCTCTTCAGCCGCGTCGAGTGTCTGGCCCCCCTCTACAACCGGTGCGAACAGATCCCCAAACCGCTGCAGACGATCCCACAGGTTGGCAATCGTGACGTCTCCATTGGAGAAGCTGCCGAGCTCATCCCACGTGAGCGGGGCCGACACGGGAGCGCCGGGCAGAGGTCTCACCGAATAGACCGAGGCCACCGTCTGACCGGATGCGTTGCGGTTGTGATCAATGAAGACCTTTCCCCTCCTTTTTGGCTTGTCCCACTCCATCGTTATGTCGTCGGGGTTGGCGGCGGCTAGATACTCACCAACCTCGCCAACGAATCGTCTCACTCGGGCGTAATCGTGCCTCGGCTCCAAGGGCACATACACATGCAGGCCTTTCGAGCCCGAGAGCTTCGGATAGCCGCTAAGGCCAAGCTGACCCAAGGCGACTTCGAGCAGCTGCGCTGCCACCACAACCTGGTCCCAAGTCGAGTCCTCTGCCGGGTCAAAGTCGAAGACGGCATAAGAAGGCATCTCGGGATCTTCTACGCGGGAGTGGAACGGGTGAACCTCGATGCAGCCCATGTTGGCGAACCACATCAGCGCCTCACCCGAATCGGCCAGTAGAAAGTCGACGACGCCACCCTGGGAGTCGGACACAACTGGGACAGTCCGCATCCACTCGGGTTGATGGCCTGGGGCCCGCTTCTCGTAGAACGATGAGCCGGTGATCCCATCGGGGTAACGCGACATAGAGATTGGCCTGCCCGCAAGATGAGGCAACAGGACGGGCGCAACAGAGCTGTAGTACTGGATCAGGTCGCCTTTTGTGTAACCGTCATCAGGAAAGAAGATCTTGTCGATATTGCTGAGTCGGATCGGTCGATCGAGATCAGAGGGTGCGAAGTGCTTGCCGTCCTGGATTGCCCTCACCGGCGACGGGAAGTCGATCGGTGCCGAAGCAATCATTCTTTCCGCTGAGTTGTCTGCCGATCCGATATGTGTCTGAACCTCTTCCCAGATGAGGCCATGACTCTTCAAGTCCCTCGCCTCGGAGATGAGCACCATCGACATTGCGAGCTCCTCCACCGCTTCAACAAGGGGACCAACCCGCAGGCTGCCCTCGCCGTAGGGGATGTGCCGGATCTCGCCGGCCGGTCCGAACTCATTGTCGGAGAACTGAACTTGAAGAGGCTGGATCATCCATCCGGGAAAGCTCTCCTGAATGAACGACAAGACCGACTTGAAAGCGTCTCTGGTTGTCAGCCCTCCGCCGGTCATGGCGTGAACATGAGCCCAGTCAATGACCGGGCGCACGAACGAAAATTCGGCAGCCAACTGGGCAATATCCCCGATAGTCCCGAACGAGTGGGCGTTGCCTGCTGTTTCCAGACCCATCCCAACCCCAAGCGACTCGACCTTGGGAGCGACATGGTCGAGCCGTGACCTGATGCGCTCCATCGTCAACTCGGCATCCTCGCCGTAGTTACTCCCCAAGTGTGCAACGATCACCGGCGCACCGAGCCACCTTCCGATCTTCATCGTGTGCTCCAGTGCCCCCAGCGACTGTTTCCCTTTGTCCTCGTCCTGGATCGTCAGCCCGGCGAAATAGGGGGCATGAACCGAAAGTCGCACATCTCGCTCGGCTGCCAACTCGCCAAACGACCGGCACCGTTTCTCCTTCCAGGGGAAACCCTGGGTGAAAGGGAGCTCGAGGCCCCGATGCCCCTGCTCTACAAGGGAATCGAGGAACTCGGCGTCGTTGCCGGTTTCAGGCGGCAGATGTGAGATTCCAAACCGAATCGTGCTCACCCCGTCAGGTTATGTCTGTACGTGGCAGTCGGCAGATCCGACTACGGGCAATCGAGCCGCCGGCGGTACTCTGCTGTCCAGGGTCCCTAGCTCAACTGGCAGAGCACCGGGCTTTTAACCCGTTGGTTGTGGGTTCGAGTCCCACGGGACCCACCATGGAATCCATCGAACTCAACATCTCCACTGGACACCAGCCGACAACCGTAGATCTCACTTCAGAAGTCGCAGGTTTCTGCGCCGACAAGGGTGACGGACTGGTATCGGTGTTCGTGCCACACGCAACTGCCGGTGTGGCAATACTCGAAACTGGTGCAGGCAGTGATTCCGATGTCCTCCAGGCGATTGACGACCTGCTGCCTGCCGAAGCCGGACGTTGGAGGCATGAGCACGGCACACCCGGTCACGGACGAGATCACGTCCTTCCCGCCTTCATCTCGCCCTCGATCGTCGTTCCGGTTCACGAGGGTCGGATGATCCTCGGCACGTGGCAGTCGGTGGTGCTTGTCGACACCAACGTGGACAACCCGGTGCGACGGGTGCGTTTGTCGTTCCTCCCCGGGTAGGCCAATCATTGGCCGACCATGGACAGCTGCCGTTTGGGGCCAAACAACGAGTACGAGATGAGGGCGGCGATAGGCCTTCACCAAGCTCCACACACGTGGCGTTTATGTCTGTGACCGCTACCCTCAGACCATGCTGAGCGAACGTTTCGAACAACTATTTCGTCGTCTTCTCGGGGCCTTTCTTCGCTACGACGATGTGGCCCGTGATGCTCACCATGTGGTCGATCTGGCCTCCGCCCGGACCGATTTGGATGAGCTTCGAGCTGCCATTGCTCTCGAACGGGATGTGGTCATGGGTCTGGGCCGTTCAAACGTCAGAGATCAGGCATGGCGTGATCAGGCGGCAGCCGCCCGCTCGGAGCTGTTCACTATGGCTCACACATCGAACTGACCTCGCCCATTGAGGTCCGTGGATAACTGGATAGCCTCATGGCTGCCATGAGCCGTCAACTCTTCCCCCAAAACGTCATCGCGATGATCTGGGACTTCGACAAGACCCTGATCCCGGGGAACATGCAAGGCCCACTGTTTCGGCACTACGACATGGACGAGGCCGAATTCTGGCGCGAAGTCGACGGGCTCGAGGAGTTCTACCGCAGCCATGGGTCTCGGCTGATCCAGAAGGACCACCTCTACCTGAACCACATCCTGACATATGTCCGGGAAGGGCTCATGCCTGGTCTCAGTAATGCCCTTTTGCGGGAACTGGGTTCGGAGATCGAGTTCTACACCGGAATGCCGGACTTCCTGGAGCTGATCAGAAAAACAGTCGAAGCCGAGCCACGCTTCGCCGAACATCAGATCCGGGTCGAGCACTACGTGGTTTCGACAGGCTTGCGGGAGATGATCCTCGGCTCAGCGGTAGCACCACAGGTCGAGCACGTCTGGGCATGTGAGTACACCGAGCTGGTGGCTCCGCCCGGATTTGTGTCGATGCAGGACCGGCTCTTCTCTCCCAAAGGTGAGATCCGCCATTTGATCTACACAATCGACAACACGTCGAAGACGCGAGCCCTATTCGAGATCAACAAGGGGACCAATAAGAACCCGTCCATCGATGTCAACGCAAAGATCGCCCACGAGGACCGCCGGGTCCCGTTTCAGAACATGATCTACGTCGCCGACGGGCCGTCCGATGTTCCTGTGTTCTCCATTGTCGAAGCCAACGGCGGTCGCACATATGCGGTGTACCGCCCTGAATCGCAGGGTGAGTTCGATCAGGCAGCGAGGCTCCTGGAACAAGACCGCGTCGACGCGTTCGGCGAAGCCGACTACTCCGACGGTTCGCACACAGCGATGTGGCTGACTCACGCAGCCGAAGCCATCGCCGAGAGGATCGTTCGGGACCGCGAGGAAGCTCTGAACGAGCGGATGGGACTGCCACCCCGTCACGTCGACGAGGACTAGCCCAACTCCCGTCGCATGAACGGACGGGTTTCGCTCCTGCGTGCCACTTCCTCAAACCCGCAGGCCTCGAACATCGAAGCGAACCCCATCCATGACCAGAAGTCAGGCACTTGGTCCTTTCTCGGATCCACCGGGTAACCCTCCACCACCCCGGCTCCCTGGTCTCTGGCGTACTCGACTGCTGCCTCGAGGAGATCACTGGCGATACCAGCCCGACGATGCTCTTTGGGTATCACAAAGCAGGTGATCGCCCATGCCTCGCGGTCATCGAGAGGCTTGGTGACCCGGGAACGTGCCAGTCTTCCGTACCAGTCCCTGGGTCCGACCTGGACCCATCCGACGGGCTCGCCTCCGCGATATCCGATCAGACCGGGGGCAGGACCAGAGTCAACGATCTCCTTGATCAAGGCCTTGTTCTGATCGCCCTTGTTCTGATCGAATTCGGAGCTCTTCTGGCGGTAGTACATGCAGAAGCACCCGGCATCACCGCCGCGGGGTCCCATCACCTCGAGGAAGTCATCCCATATCTCAGAGGTGACAGGCTTGGTGTCGATAGGCCGATGCTAGGTCAACCCGACTCGGCGAGTTCTGCACGGTCAAAAGATCAAATACGACACGCCATGCATCAGGAACGCGAATTGGCGAGGGCGGTCCGGCAAGGGACCGCCCTTCGCGCTCCGATGGGAGGAGCACCTGTTACTTGTCTTCTTCGCCGTCGACCTCGTCTCCACCCTCATCACAGACCCGGGTGAACTCGTAGGTCTTTCGATCGCCATCGTTGGTCTCCAGAACCACACTGTGAGTGCCACAGGGCATCCCGGGGAAGGTGACCTTGAGGAGCCACTCGCCGCTATCACCGATTCGTGGTGGTGGCCGATCCCCAGTCGTTTCCGATCCAGATCTCGGTTCCGGGGGTTCCGGTTCCGTACCACTTGTCGAACGCGAGGTCCTCGGCACAGGAGCCGTACTTCTGGTAGGCCGTGAAGTCGTGCTCGCCCTTGGGCTCTTCCTCTTCCTTCGGCTCCTCTTCCGTAGCGTCGTAAAAGGCCTGAACCTGGGCGGTCGAGGTGTTGCCGGCCTCGTCGATTGCCTTGATGGTGGCTGTGTTGCCACCCTTGCTCAGGAAGAGAACGATTCGCCAGTTGCCCTCTTCGTCAACGTCGGCTTCGTATTCGCCTGCGAAAACCCTGGCGTGTGGCTCGGTCTTGCCTTCGAATGCAATCTCCTTGTGATCGAAGTGCTGCCCGTCCTCAGGGAACAGGATCACGAGATCAGGAGGAGTGGTGTCCTCTTCCTCCTTGACCTCTTCTTCGTAGTTCTCCTCCTCCTTGGGAGGGTCTTCCTCGTGCTTTGCCTCTTCTTGCTGAGGCTCTTCCTTCACCTCGACCTGGGCCGAAGGTTCTTCCTCCTCGTGCTCCAAAGTGGTGGGTGTGGATGGTTTCTCGATCGTCTCGTTGCCGGCTGCGGTGTCATCACCAGGTGTGGCCATGAAGGCAAAGGCTGCCCCCGCAACCAGAACCAACGCGAACGCCACAACGAAGACCACGCCTTCTTCATTGCCAATCTCCCTCATCTCGCGCCACCCAGCGCGTCCTCACCGTGACATTATCTCCGTGCGGAGTGTGGTCGAATATGGGCTGATCGACCCATGAGGGTCAAACGTGACTCAGGGCCTGCTCGAGGTCATGGATCAGGTCCTCCGAATCCTCGACGCCGACGGAGAACCGAATGAGACCGGGTGTCACCCCAATCAGCCTCTTCGTCTCGGGTGCCATCGTGGCTTGGCTCATCGTCCACGGATGCGAGGCGAGCGACTCCGTTCCACCGAGTGAGACCGCCAGATGGACGACCTTCATCGCATTGAGGAAACGAAAGGCTTCCTCCTCCCCACCGACTACCTCGAACGAGATCATTGCTCCCGGGCCGAGACACTGACTCTCGTAAATTCGTTTCCTGTGCTCGTCGGTCTCGAGAAGACTGAGATGGTTGACGCTCGACACCTTGGAATGGTCGTTGAGAAAGGCCGCGATTCTTATTGCGTTTTCGGTCTGTTTCTCCACTCGGATCCGGAGGGTTTCCAGGCTTCGGGTCAGCATCCACGCCGTAGCAGGGCTTGCCGTCGTCCCCAGTCGATAACGGAGATGACGCAGTTCGTCGATGTCCTCTGCCCCGCCACAGACGGCTCCGGCCGTGATATCACTGTGCCCCCCGAGGTATTTGGTTGCCGAATGGACCACCAGGTCGGCGTCATGGTCGAGCGGCCTCTGCCACACCGGGCTCAAGAAAGTGTTGTCTACGACCAACCGGGCGCCGTGGGCATGAGCCACTCGGCCCGCCAAGGCTATGTCGAATATTTCGTTGGTCGGGTTGGCGGGAGTCTCCACGTACACCATGGCAAGCGGGGCATCCCCGATCAGCTCGCCGAGGTCCCGCTCGTCTGCGTCCGAGCGGAATGTCCTCGTGGTGACTCCAAGTTCGGTGAACAGACTCTCGAGAATCTTGGCAGTTCCTCCGTAGGCCGGGATCGAATAGAGGATCAGGTCGCCCGGTCTCAAATAGGTCAGGAACACCGTGTTGATCGCCGCCATCCCGCTGTTGAAGACGAGGGCGTCGTCGGCGCCCTCCCAAACGGCGAGACGGGCCTCTGCCACCCGAAGATTCGGGTTGTCGAGCCGGCTGTAGATGTAACCGAACTCCTCGCCCTCCCTGGCCTCGTCGAGACCGAGTGCCACTTCGAAGAAACGCTTGCCCTCTTCCGCGGTCTTGAAGACGAAGGTCGATGTCTCGTAGATGGGCGGCTTCAGTGACCCGAGATGGTCATCCGCCTCGTGACCAAGACTGACGGAAGCCGTATCGGGGCTGGCTGGCCGGGGGTCGTCACTCATGACCCTGAGCCTAGAGAACGGTGCGTCATCGATACTCAAACCCAGACGGTCCGCTAAACACTGCGGTTATGTCTGAACTCATGCTCCAGGCGGGACGTGTCCTCCAGCCGGCGGAGCAGATCCTTGTCTTCAGCGGCGCCGGTCTCAGCACCGAATCCGGGATCCCAGACTTCCGCGGTCCAGATGGCCTATGGACAAGGGTCGATCCCGATGACTTCAACATCGGCCGCTACCGCGAGAACAGGGACCTCCGCGTCCGGGGATGGCGGATGAACATCGATGGCGAGCTCTGGGGTGCGCGATCAACGGTCAAGCCCAACCGTGGTCACCAGGCAATCACTCGGCTACGAGAGCGTGGGCGCCTCGCCGGCGTCGTCACGCAGAATGTCGACGGTCTCCACCACAAGTCAGGGCTCGAAGACGACTTTGTGGCTGAGCTGCACGGCAATGTCCGCAACGCCCACTGCATGTCGTGCGACAGCAGATGGCCGACCGAAACCGTGCTCGAATGGGTTGAAGCAGGAGACGAGGACCCCCACTGTCCGGTCTGCGCCGGGATGATCAAGACAGACACCATCATGTTTGGCGAGATGCTCCCCGAGGACCAGGTCCGCAAGGCCAATGTTTTTCTGGCCATCTCCGATGCAATTCTGGTCGTGGGGTCGACAGTGTCGGTGTGGCCTGCAGCCGACGTTGTCATACGGGCGGCAAATCAGCTGAAACCCATCGTGGTCATCAACAAAGGCGATACAGACATCGACCACCTCGCCGCGGTGAAGATCGAAGCCGTAATCGGAGACGTTCTGCCCGGCCTCGTCGATCAGATTCTGGGCTAGGGAGCCACTCCAAAGAACTGATTGAGCCTCCCAGCGAGCTGTTCGGCTGTCAGCCTCCCCAATGTCACATCGACGACGGCTCCGTTCTCGTCATATATGACCGTGGTTGGCGAACCCCGGGCTCCGAAGTTGGTGGCCAGCTGACGGCCGTCTCCCATTCCGATATCGCGGGCAAGGGGCCAGTGACCAATACCCATCTCCTGGGCAAACGAAAGACCACTGCCATTGTTCATTGTGTTGATTCCGACAAAATTGACATCGTCACCAAGGGCGAGGGAGAGTTGGGCAAAGGCGGGCAATTCCCGCCGACACACCGTGCACCAGTTGGCAAAGAAGGCTGCAACCGTGGGCTTGCCTTCGAATTGGGCCAGCGTCACTCGACCGTCGTCGGCCAGAGCGGGGAGGTCCCACGAATCTGTCTCGGTGGTTCCGACCGCCTGGTCGCCTTCTGAGGAGGCCAGGACGAACACGCCGACAAACAGGGCAACCCCGACAAACAGGGCGCCGCGAACCAACAGCTTCTTTCGCTGCGCTTTTCTCTTCCGCTCTGTGGCCCGTGCCTTCTTCGACCCTGGCTTCGGCTTTGATCCCGATTTGGTGGTTGCCATCGGCAATGAGGTTGAACCTCCGGCAGCCCTACGCCATTCCGACCGTCACCTTTTGGACAGTTTTTGTCCCATTCCGGTTGAGCGTGTACGGATGCACACGCAAGGTTTAGCCCGATGGCAGGAGGTACCATCAAGGCCATGTCAGGCTTCAAGCCCCGCCTCGATGACATCAACTTCACGCTGAACCACGTCGCCGATCTCGAGCAGCTTGCCAAGCTGAACGGCTATCAGCACGCCGACCCCGCGACAGTCTCCACCATCCTCGACGAGGCTGCTCGATTCGTATCCGAAGTGATGGCCCCCCTGAACAGGGTCGGCGATGAGCAGGGCTCCGTTCTCAGCGAGAGCGGAGACGTGACGACGCCCGAGGGCTTCAAGGACGCATACAAGAAGTACGTTGAATCCGGGTGGGCGTCATCTCACATGCCCGCCGATTGGGGCGGAGGGGGCCTTCCTCACACCGTGGGCGTCGCCATCGACGAGATGTACAAGTCGGCGAACCTCGCTTTCGCCCTGTGCCCGATGCTCACACACGGAGCGGTGCATGCGCTGGTCACCCACGGGTCCGACGAGCTACAGCAGACCTATCTGGAGAAACTTGTGAGCGGTGAGTGGACGGGGACGATGAACCTCACAGAGCCCGAAGCTGGTTCAGACGTTGGCGCCATCCGATCCAAGGCCGTGAAGCAGGACGACGGCACTTACCGGATCTTCGGCACCAAGATCTTCATCACTTGGGGCGACCAGGACCTGACCGACAACATCCTCCACCTCGTGCTCGCTCGTACCCCAGATGCTCCGGAAGGAACCCGGGGCATCACCATGTTCCTTGTGCCCAAGTTCATCCTCGACGAGAACGGTGAACCGGGTCAACGCAACGACTACACCATCGTCTCGATCGAACACAAGCTCGGGATCCACGCCTCCCCCACCTGCGTGATCTCCTTTGGTGACGCCGGCGACGGGGCGGTTGGCTACCTGGTCGGTGAGGAGATGACGGGGATGCGAAATATGTTCACGATGATGAACGCCGCCCGTATCGGAGTCGGGATGGAAGGCCTTTCGATCTCAGAACGGTCGTACCAGCAAGCTCTTTCCTTCGCTCATGAGCGTCTCCAGGGTCGGCCGATAGGCGCCACTTCCAAAGAGAGCGTGGCCATCGTCGAGCATCCGGACGTGCGACGCATGTTGCTCACGATGAAGGCGTTCACCGAGGCATCCCGCTGTCTCCTTTACATCACCGCCCAGGAGGCCGACTATTCGCTTCACACCGATTCGGATGAGCGAAAGCAGCAAGCGGAGAACCGGCTCGCCGTGCTCACTCCGATAGTCAAAGCGTGGTGCACTGATATCGGTGTGGAGATGGCGTCGCTCGGCATTCAGGTTCACGGAGGCATGGGCTACGTCGAGGAGACCGGTGCCGCTCAGTACTTGCGAGATGCTCGCATCGCTCCCATCTACGAGGGCACCAACGGGATTCAGGCGATGGACCTGGTGCTCCGCAAGCTACCGCTGAAGAACGGTGCAGTGATAGCAAGATTCATCACCGAGATGGCTGACGTTCTCGAGGAGATGAACGACCACGAGGACCTGGGTGTCTTCAAGGATGAACTCACCACTGCCATCCAGGGACTCGTAGACACCTCGACCTGGCTGGGCGAGCGCTTGGCAGCCGGGGAGATTGATGAGGCTCTGGCGGGTGCCACCCCGTATCTCCGTCAGTTCGGAACGGTAATAGGTGGCTGGTTGATGGCGAGGTCTGCCCTGGCCGCGAAGACGGGCCCAGCCGAGCACGATGATGAGTTCCTGGCCGACAAGGTCGTCACCGCACGCTTCTACGGGGAGCATCTCCTACCGCAAGCCAACGGTCTGATTCCCACGATCAAGGGCGGGAATACGCTTCTGGCAGAAGCCCGGCTCTAGGTCACCGTGGATCTAGAGGACAAAGTCATCATCGTCACGGGGGCAGGTAGCGGGATTGGAGAAGCTCTGGCCCGCCGATTCGCCGAGGAGTCTCCGGCCGGGTTGGTTCTCGCCGACCTCAACAAGACAGCCGTCGAAAGGGTGGCGAAAGGCATAGGTGCCGTAGGAAAGCACACCGATGTCTCGGATCCTGACGCCAACCGGAAGCTCATCGAGGAGACAGAGGGTCGGTTTGGACCGATCGATCTCTTCTGCGCCAATGCCGGCATCGGCTTCGCCGGCGACGAACAAACCGACCCCTCAGAGTGGGACCGCATGTGGAAGGTCAACCTCATGTCTCATGTGCATGCCGCCAAGCATCTGATCCCCGGATGGGTGGCGCGGGGCGAGGGTTACTTTCTCTCCACCGCATCGGCGGCCGGACTGCTCACCAATCTCAAGGCTGCGCAGTACTCGGTGACGAAACACGCCGCGGTTGCTTTCGCAGAATGGTTGTCCATCACCTACGGCGACGCCGGAATCAAGGTGAGTTGCCTGTGCCCGATGGGTGTGAACACACCGTTCGTTCAATCGGCATCAGAATTCGAGGATCTCCTTGGCCCCCATCTGATAGAGCCTGAAGCCGTGGCCGATGCTGTTGTCGATGGACTGGCAGATGAGCGCTTTCTCATTCTCCCCCATCCGGACGTCGAACGCTTCTTCCAGAACAGGGCCAACGACTACGACCGGTGGATTCGGGGAATGCGAAAGCTGCAACGATCTGTGTTTCCCGAGTGAATAAGGCAGAATCACGACATATGGACAGGACATATGGATAGGCGACGCGTCGTCGTAACCGGTGTTGGCGCGGTGGGCGCTCCGGGTATCGGCATGGACGACTTGTGGAAGGGGATTCAGCAACCACCAGGGCTTGCTCCTCGGTTGATCGACAACTGGGACCCGGAGCCTTGGATCCCACGAAGAGAGGCCAGACGTCTGGACAAGTTCACGCAGTTCGCTCTTGTGGCGGCGGATGAGGCCTTGGGCCAATCGGGACCGCTGACGGCCGACCCTCATCGAATCTCGGTGATCATCGGCACCGGGATTGGTGGACTCCAATCGCTTCACCGGCTCTACGACGACTCCAATGAGGACGAACCACGACCCTCGCCATTCTCGATTCCGATGATGATGGCGAACGCCGCTGCGGCAGCAATCTCGATCAAGTACGGCTTCGGAGGCCAGGTCACAACGCCAGTGGTCGCATGTGCTGCCGGCAGTCAATCTGTGCTCGACGGTCTGCGACAGATTCAGTGGGGATACGCGGACGCCGCGGTGGTCGGTGGGGCGGAGGCAGCAGCGATCAGATCAGCCCGCGAAGGGTTCAAGGCTGCCCGGGCCTTGTCGCCCTCGGGCTTCGCTCGGCCATTCGATGTCGAACGTGATGGGTTTGTCATGGGTGAGGGAGCGGCGATCCTCATTCTCGAGGCAGCAGAGGCTGCCGAGGCAAGGGGAGCTATTCCGATTGCCGAGATCATGGGGGCGGCTTCTACTGCGGACGCCTATCACATCACCGCACCCCATCCTGAGGGTGAGGGTGCCGAACGGGCTGTTCGCCTGGCCCTGGAGGACGCCGGTCTGGACCCATCGGATATCTCCTACATCAACGCCCACGGCACCGGCACCGAACTCAACGACCGCACCGAAAGTGCCGTGATCGCCCGCGTCTTTGGTGAGAACCAGCCAGCGGTCTCGTCGATCAAGGGAACGACCGGCCATGGCCTTGGCGCATCCGGGTCGATCGAAGCGGCCGTTGTCGTCGAAGCGATCCGTCGTAAGGAGCTGCCTCCCAACGTAGGCCTGAATGAGCAAGACCCCGATATCACACTGAATGACATTGTCCGGGAACCCCGACCATGGGAGCCGGGCCCAACACTCTCCAACTCCTTCGCCTTCGGCGGCCACAACATCGTCATCGCCATTTCCCCGGTCAAATGACCGTTCTCTGAAGGTTTACACCAGGTAGACCTTGATAAAGGGTTGGGGTAAAGTCTCCAAGACGGGAGCTCGGTAACACCGGGCTGAGAGGGGGCCTCAAAAGGCTCCGACCGACCGAACCTGACCCGGGTAATGCCGGCGCAGGGAAAACTCAGCCCTCATCGCTCCCGACGAAGAAGGAGACGATGAGCCGTAACCAAACGACTGCCGGTGCCGTCATGGCCCTGGCGTTGGTCCTCGCTGCCTGCTCTGGCGGTGCCTCCGAGGAAAGCCCACAAACCATCACACTCATGGCTCACGATTCCTTCGCCGGAGGAGTGACCAGCGCCACCTTCGCCTCCTTTACCCAGGAAACGGGGGTGGAGGTGAAAGTCATCGCCGCAGGAGACGCCGGCTTGCTGGTCAACCAGGCCATTCTCACCAAGGACAACCCTCTGGCTGACGTTCTGTTCGGTGTCGACGATACGTTTCTGTCCCGCGCTCTCGACGAGGAGATCTTCTTGATCCACAAAGCCAAGGACATCAACCGAGTTGCCCCGGGTTTGGTCGACCGGAAGCACCGAGTCACCCCGATCGACTTCGGAGATGTGTGCATCAACTACGACAAGTCGTGGTTTGAATCGACCAAGCTGGTGGTCCCTGACGACCTGGACGATCTGAGGGCCAACCTGTATGCGAGCCACCTCACTGTGGAGCACCCGGCAACGTCGTCGCCGGGCCTCGCCTTCGTCCTGGCAACCATCTATGAGTTCGGTGAGGAGGGCTGGCTCGACTATTGGGCCGACCTGAGAGAAGCTGGAGTCAA
>SMVA01089975.1_pt1 | contig 41579 bp, 49 predicted proteins | sample 2456451 | NCBI WGS metagenome assembly SMVA01 (sample SAMN11095933, study PRJNA526329) | marine sediment metagenome | biome: Marine sediment; feature: Surficial sediment; material: Deep marine sediment; isolation source: Hadal surficial sediment | place: Pacific Ocean | collected 2014-05 | depth...
GCCGCCGGTCCCGCCCAGGGTGAAGCTCGGCCGGATGATGGCCGGCAGGCCCGTGCGCTTCACGATCTGATTGGCGTCTTGGACCGAGCGCGCATAGCCCGACAGGGGCAGCTTGAGCCCGATCTTCTGCATCGCCTCGCGGAAGAGATCGCGGTCCTCGGCCTTGTTGATCGCATCCATCTGGGCACCAATCAGACCCACGCCATGGCGATCGAGCACGCCGGCCTCGGAAAGATCCACGGTCAGGTTGAGCGCCGTCTGTCCACCCAGGGTCGGCAAGATCACGTCCGGCTTTTCGATTTCGATGATCATCTCGACGCTCTCGACCGTCATTGGCTCGATGTAGGTGCGATCCGCAGTCTCGGGATCGGTCATGATCGTCGCCGGGTTCGAGTTCACCAGCACGATCCGGTAGCCCTCTTCGCGCAGGGCCTTGCAACCCTGGGTGCCCGAATAGTCGAACTCGCAGGCCTGCCCGATCACGATCGGTCCAGAGCCGATCACGAGTATCGTTTCGATGTCGTCGCGGCGCGGCACGCCTACTCCGCTCCGGTGGCGATCTGCTCACCGGTCACCGGCTCGCCCGCCTTGTGGCGCGCCACCAACTCCCGGAAGCGGCCAAAGAGGTACGCCGCGTCATGCGGACCGGGAGAGGCTTCCGGGTGGTACTGGACCGAGAAAAGTGGCCGGGTCTTGTGGGCCAGGCCCTCCACCGTGCCGTCGTTGAGGTTCACATGGGTGATCACCACCGGCTCGCCGGCCGACTCCAGGGAGTCGGCGTCGACGGCGTAGCCGTGATTCTCAGCGCAGATGGCGACCTTCTTGGTGTGCAGGTCCTGGCCGGGTTGATTGGCGCCGTGATGACCGAACTTGAGCTTGCGGGTCTCGCCGCCCAGGGCGAGTGCCAGGATCTGATGTCCAAGGCAGATGCCGAAGATCGGTTTCTCATCGGCCAGGCGCCGAACGTGTTCTTGCACTCCGGCAACAGCGGCTGGGTCGCCGGGACCATTGGACAAGAAGACCGCATCGGGCTCGAGGGCGAGCACGTCATCGGCCGACGTATAGGCGGGCACCACTGTCACGACGAAACCCTGATCGGTCAGCTGACGCAGGATGTTGCGCTTGATGCCAAAGTCGTAGGCCACCAGCGTGAACGTTGGCGTCGGCCGCTCCGCGCGCGGGCACTGCCCTTCAATGCCGCGCCAGCGGCCCTCGGTCCATTCGTAGGGCTCGGAACAGGTCACCTCGGCGACCAGGTCCCGGCCGTCCAGGCCCGGCGCCTGGCAGGCCTGCTCGACCAGCGCGACTTCATCGAGCTTCGACGGGTCCGTACACAGTACGCCCATCTGGAATCCGTGGTCGCGGATCCGACGCACCAGAGCGCGCGTATCGATTCCAGCGACGCCCGGGATACCGTGGCGCTCGAGATAGGCGCCAAGGGGTTCTCGGGATCGGAAGTTGCTCGGGATCTCGCAGAGCTCCCTCACGACGAAACCCTGGAGGAAAGGGCGCGCCGACTCCTCGTCCTCGGGATTGGTGCCGACGTTCCCGATCTGGGTGTAGGTCATGGTCACGATCTGACCGGCGTAGGAGGGATCGGTCACGATCTCCTGGTAGCCCGTCATGCTGGTGTTGAAGCAGATCTCACCCACGCCGACCCGTCGGGCACCGAATCCGGTGCCGCGATAGATCGTGCCGTCCGCCAGGGCGAGGATCGCAGGGCTCGGGGGGGCAACCCTGGGGCTCATGGCACGAGCACCCCCCGGTCTACGTGGTAGACCAGGCGGCCGTCCACGATTGTCGCAACGGCCCGGCCAGTCATCGTCCGCCCATCCCAGGGTGAATTCCGGCTCTTCGAGTAGCCCTTGGCGGCGTCGTATACCCAGCTGCACTCCGGGTCGAACACGACGATGTTGGCGGGCTGGCCTTCGGCGAGACTGCCACCGGGCTTCCCGATGATGCGCGCTGGGTTGGTCGACATCCTTCGCATCAGCTCGAGTGGCGTGATCTCACCCGTGCGCACCAGATCGAGGACCACCGGAGCTGCCGTTTCAAAGCCGATCATGCCCGGGGGCGCCACGGTGAACTCCTGATCCTTCTCGTACTGAGCGTGGGGCGCATGGTCCGTCGCCACGGCGTCCAGGGTCCCGTCCACCAGTGCGGCGCGACAAGCCAGCATATCGGCCTTCGACCGCAGCGGTGGCGCCACCTTGGTGTTCGTGTCGTAGCCCAGGGTCTCTTCGTCGGTCAGCGTCAGGTGGTGGGGGGTCACTTCAGCCGTGATGTTCACACCCCGCTCGCGGGCGCGGCGGATCGAATCGATCCCTCCCGCCGTGGACACGTGGGCCACGTGCAGGTAGGCCCCGGTGAGCTCCGCGAGCATGATATCGCGGGCCACGTGGAGATCCTCGGCGATGGCGGGATTGCCGGGCAGCCCCAGTCGGGTGGAGACCGGTCCCTCGTTCACGACACCTTCGCCGACCAGGGTGACGTCCTCGCAGTGGACCATCACGGGGACCCCCACCAGCTTCGAGTACTCGAGCACACGTCGCATCACACCGCCGTCCATAATCGTCTTGCCATCGTCACTGAAGGCCACCGCCCCCGCCTCGACCAGGGCAATCATCTCGGTCATCACGCGACCTTCGAGGCCCTTGGTCGCTGCCGCAATCGGATAGACCCGGACCGGTGAGTCGTGTTCAGCGCGGTCGATGATAAAGTCCGTCATCGCCGGGTCATCGTTGACCGGGTGGGTATTCGCCATGCAGGCAACGGCCGTGAAGCCACCGGCCACGGCCGAGCGCCCGCCCGATCCAATGTCTTCCTTGTACTCCTGGCCGGGCTCCCGCAGGTGGGTGTGGATGTCGACGAAGCCGGGTGCGATCCAGGCTCCTTCAGCATCGAGCACCTCGGCTCCTCCGGCATCCAGTCCCTGACCGACGGCAGCGATCCGGCCGTCTTCGACCAATAGATCGCCGGATTCGTCACGGCCCGATGCAGGATCGAGAATGCGGCCGTCGCGGATCAACAGTCGGGTCATCAGCAGCCTCCCTGGATCCGTTCCGGCCCACCCGGTGGGCGCCGGCCCGAGAAGAGGTAGAGCACGGCCATGCGGATGGCTACGCCGTTTCGAACCTGGTCGAGGATCACGCTCGGCCGATGGTCCGCCAGATCGTGGGAGAGTTCGACGCCCCGATTGACGGGTCCTGGATGCATGACGATGGCGTCGTCCTTGGCAAACTGAAGCTTCGCCCGATCGAGGCCGAAGGTCGCCGCATACTCGCGAATGCTCGGAAAGTACGAGCCGGCCAGCCGCTCATTCTGGATTCGCAGCGCCATTACCACGTCCGCTCCGTCAAGAGCTTCTCGCAACGATGTAAAGGCCTTGACGCCCAGCGTTTCGACGGCGGCCGGGATCATGGGCGGTGGTGCAACGACTCGCACCTCGGCCCCCATCTTGCGGAAACCGTAGATGTTCGATCGCGCCACCCGCGAATGGACGATGTCGCCCACGATCGTGACCGTCAGTCCATCGATGCGTCCCTTCTCCTGCTGGACGGTCAACATGTCCAGCAGAGCCTGCGTGGGATGCTCGTGGGCGCCGTCCCCGGCATTGATGACCGGGGCGTCGAGGACATCGGCAATTCGCTTCGGCACGCCGGCGACGGCGTGGCGCACGATCACCGCATCGGGGTCCATGGCATCGAGGGTTCGTGCCGTATCCAGAATGCTCTCGGATTTCTTCAAGCTCGAGTCGGACGCCGAGAAATTGATTACGTCGGCCGATAAACGCTTGCCCGCGATCTCAAAGCTGACCCGCGTGCGGGTCGAGGCTTCGAAGAAGAGGTTCACTATGGTGCGACCCCGCAGCGTCGGCACCTTCTTGACGTCGCGCTCTCCGATCTCGCGCATATGGTTGGCGGTCTCGAGGATCCGTTCGATGTCCTCGCGCGCCAGGTCCTCGATACCCAGCAGATCCCGTCCGATCATGCTGTCCCCCCTGAGCCTGTATCGAGCAGGATCACCTCGAGCCGAGCGTCGAGGGACCCATCGGCCCCGCGCAGGTGAACCGTCTCCCCGCTCCGGGTGGGGACGTTCTTGCCCACGTAGTCGAGCTTGATCGGGAGCTCCCGATGTCCGCGATCGACGAGGCCCACCACCTGCACGACCTTGGGTCGTCCGAAATCCATCAACGCATCCATGGCAGCGCGAATCGTCCGACCGGTCTTGACCACGTCGTCGACCAGAATCACCACACGATCGTCCACGGCGGACGGCATCTCGGTCCGTCGCAATCGGGGACGCTCTCCCGTGGTAGTGAGGTCGTCGCGATAGAGTGTCGTATCGAGTACACCGACCGCAACGTCGACGTCGACGATCTCGCGCAGATTGCGGGCGAGAATGCGGGCCAGCGGCTCACCGCCGTTCGGAATCGCGACGAGATACAGGTTCTCGGGATCGGAGTTGCGCTCGACGATCTCGTGGGCGATCCGCATCAAGGCGCGCCGAATGCCCGTGTCATCGAGGACCGTGCGCGGCTGGCCACCGTTGTTCCGCCCACCCGAAGCTGTGGGCGCATCTGCCTGGCTCACGCTGCCACCTTTCTCCGCCTCGCTGGACGAAATTAAAAGGGCCATTCCGATCTGGTTGGTGGAATCGATCTCGATCCGGCGGTGCAGGGTACCTTCCGGCGCCCGCAACGCCAACTATGAGGTCAGGCAACCGATCGGAAACCAGGGGAAACCGGGTTTCATTCAGGCTTTCTGGGAGCTTCCAGAACTCGGCAGGCGCCTAGGGGACGCCGGCGCCGATGCGCTCCCAGCGCATCTTGCTCGAGAGCAGCTCCCACCAGGTCATCGGGTTCATCAGTTCGGTCCAGCCGCCATTGAAATCCCAGGACCAGTAGAGGATGAAGGCCGGGCCCTTGATCTCGGCGAGCCGGACCGTGCCCCACGATCGGCTGTCCTTCGAGTGGTCGCGGTTGTCGCCCATCATGAAATAGCGCCCCTCTTCGATCACCTCGGGCGGGTGGGGCCAGGCCGGACGCCCGGGATCGTCCAACGTCTGGAATTCGTGATCGCCCAGCTTCACCGCCGAACGATGCAGACGGATCCCGCCGTCCATGAAATCGTCGTCCAATGGTTTCGATTCGACCAGCTCGCCGTTGACGTAGACCTGATCGCCACGGAATTCGAGCCGGTCGCCTGGCAGCCCCACGATCCGCTTGACGAACTCCTCGCGCGGCAGCTCCGGCCGCAGGTCGGCCGGAAAGGTCGAGTCGTTCTGCTTCGCGACTGTAAAGACAACGACCTCGCCGCGAGCGGGTTCGCGAATCCCTGGCAGACGAATGTCCGTGAATGGGATCTTGATGCCGTAGACGAACTTGTTGACAAAGAGGTGGTCACCGATCAGGAGCGTCGGGAACATCGACCCCGACGGAATTCGATACGGCTCGATCACGAAGGCGCGAATCGTGAGCGCGATGACCACGGCGAGCAGGAGAGTGCTGACCTGCTCCAAAATACCGCCTGCGACGCTGTTCGGCTCTTCTTCGTGTTCCCGGTCGCTCACGAGTCTCCCAGCTTCAGCGCAGCGAGGAAGGCCTCCTGCGGAATTTCCACATTGCCCACCCTCTTCATGCGTTTCTTCCCCGCCTTCTGCTTCTCGAGCAGCTTGCGCTTTCGCGAGATGTCCCCACCGTAGCACTTGGCGGTCACATTCTTGCGAAGCGCCTTCACGGTGGTCCGCGCGATCACCTTCGATCCGATCGCTGCCTGAAGGGCCACTTCGAACATCTGGCGCGGGATGAACTGCTTGAGCTTCCGCACCAGATCGGTTCCCCGATGGAAGGCCGCGTCCTTGTGCACGATGAGTGAAAGTGCGTCGACCGGATCACCATTGACCAGCACGTCGAGCTTTACCAGGGGTGCCGGCCGATAGTCCAACAGGTCGTAATCGAAGGATCCGTAGCCCCGGGTGACGCTCTTGATCTTGTCGTGGAAATCGAGAACGACTTCGGAAAGCGGCAGTTCATAGCGCACCTGGACCCGGGACCCGTGGTGAGACATGTCGCGCTGTGTGCCGCGACGCTCCTGGCACAGGGCAAGCACTGGGCCCACATATTCCGGGGGCACGTGGATGGTGGCCAGGATCATCGGCTCTTCGATTCTCTTGATCGCCGAGGGTTCGGGCAGGGCCGCCGGACTCTCGATCTCGAAGGCCTCGCCGTCCTCGGAGATCACCCGGTAGCGCACGGTGGGCGCCGTGCTGATGAGGTTCAGGTTGTATTCCCGCTCGAGGCGCTCCTGAACGATCTCCGAGTGCAGGAAACCCAGGAACCCGCAGCGAAAACCGAAGCCCAGTGCCGCACTGGTTTCGGGCTCGTAGACGAGCGATGCATCGTTCAACTGGAGCTTCTGAAGCGCCGTCTTCAGGTCTTCGTAGTCTTCGGCCTCGATGGGATAGAGACCGCTGAATACCATCGGCTTCACTTGCAGGAAGCCGGGCAACGGCTCTGATGCACCGTTCTTCGCGTGGGTGATGGTGTCGCCGATTCGTACCTCGGTCAGGGTCTTGATTCCGACAACGATCATGCCCACTTCCCCGGCGCCCAGGCTCGAAACCTTGCGGGGGTGCGGGTCGATCACGTGGAGCGCCTGGATGTCGCGCTCGACATCCGTCGCCATCAACTTGATCGAGTCGCCAACTTCGAGCTTGCCATCGAAGATGCGCGCGAGCATGACGACGCCCACATAGGCGTCGAACCAGGAATCGAAGATCAGTCCACGCGCGGGCGCCGACGGATCTCCGGCGGGCGGCGGGATTTTCTCGATGATGGTCTGGAGCAGCGCGTCGATGCCCGTCCCTTCCTTGGCCGACACCTGGACCGCGTCGGCGGCATCGAGACCGATCACATCCTCGATCTCCTGGGCCACCTTGTCCGGATCCGCGGCGGGCAGGTCGATCTTGTTGATCACCGGGATGATCTCGAGGCCCGCGTCTACGGCCAGATAAGCGTTGGCCAGGGTCTGGGCCTCGATGCCCTGGGCCGCATCGACGACCAGCAGGGCGCCCTCGCAGGCTTGGAGTGCACGCGAGACCTCGTAGGCGAAGTCCACGTGACCGGGAGTGTCGATCAAATTGAGGATGTACTCCTCTCCGTCCCGAGCCCGGTGCCGCAGTCGCACGGTCTGGGCCTTGATGGTGATGCCGCGCTCGCGTTCCAGATCCATCTTGTCCAGGAACTGGGCCCGCCGCTCGCGCTCCGGGAGCGCCTGGGTCGCGTCCAACAACCGATCGGCCAGGGTGCTCTTGCCGTGATCGATGTGCGCGATGATGCAGAAGTTGCGTATCCGTTGGAGGTCCGTCACGGCAGCGCCTGCAGCTGGATCGGCGAATCCTCGGACCCCAGGTAGGCATCGAGGGCGGCGCGCCAGTCCCGTAGGCACACGCCTTGCTCCGCTGCCTTTGAGCAGTCCAGCACGGAATACGCCGGCCGGGGTGCATCGAGATCCAGGTCCGAGGTGCGAATCCGGTCGACCACGACATCGGAGTATCCGGCAGCGTCCAGGGTAGCCCGGGCCAGCTCCCACCAGCTGGCTTCGCCGCCCCCGGCCAGATGATAGGTGCCGACGGCCTCCAGACCGCAGAGGCTTCGGATCCCGCTGGCGAGGTCGACGGCGTAGGTGGGGCGACCGCTCTGATCGTCGACCACTCGCAGCGCACCCTGGGCCTCGCCGCGCTGGCGAGACTCCGCCTGACCCACGATCGCGGCGACGAAGTTCCGCCCGCGGCCGAAGACCCAGCTGGTGCGAACGATCAGGAACTCCTTCGAGATTTCGCGGACCCGCTCCTCGCCGGCGAGCTTCGACCGCCCGTACTCCGACTTCGGTCCCGTGGGGTCATCCTCACGGTAGGCCTGGGGGGGCGACTGCTCGGGATCGATCTCGCCGGAGAAGACGTAGTCGGTCGAAACGTGGACAAGGCTGCAGCCGACCCGATCGCAGGCACGGGCCAGAAGACCGGGGGCGTCCGCGTTGGCCCGCCTTGCGTTCTCGGGATCGCGCTCACAGCGGTCGACGTGAGTGAAGGCGGCCGCGTTGACGACCACGTCCGCGTCGCCGGCCAGGCCATCGAAGAGGCGTAGCACGGCCTCGGGATCGGCGACGTCGAGCTCGGGAAGGTCGACGGCGGCGAGGATCTCCGATTCCGGATCGGCCTCGAGCTGCCTTACCAGTGCCGTACCCAGCTGCCCGCGGCAGCCGGTGATGACCCAACGCTTCGTCACTTTCTTTCCATCGGGTTTGGGGACCCGGACCAGATTCCCGGGCGACCCGGCTCGTTTCTCAGCCGGCTGCATTCTCATCGAGAACCCAGGTGGGCAGATTTTCGTTCTTCTTGAGGCGACCGGCCGCATGCTCGGCTTCATTTCGATTGGGGAAAGGGCCCACGCGAACTCGCCAGCGGGCCTGACCGATCTTGGCGCCCGCCGAGACGTAGACGTCGAAGCCCTTCTTTCGGAGACTTCCAGCCAGGTGCTCGGCAGTCTTGTTGTCCGAAAACGCGCCCACCTGGACTGCGAAACGTTCCTTCGTCGCCGAAACGGGCGGAAGCGTAGTCGTCTCTGGCGACATGACCCCTGTGCGAAGCCGGGTGGCCACACGAGCCTGGGGGTTGGGCGGCGCCGGAGCCGCAACGTCCGGCAAGGCTTTCGGCACCGGCGATTCCGGAGTCCGTGCAACCCGGCTCGGCTCAGCCGACTCCCGGATCACCACGTCCTCGCCGCGACCCACCAGGTATCCGAACAGCAGGCCCGGCTCCTCCCACGCAATCCCGGCCGCCAGTCCCAGGGCAAAGCCTGGAATCGCCAGCAGTGACAGCGCGAGCATGGAGAAGAGCACCCTGCCCTTCGTCCCGGTTCGTCGTGAACTCTGGGTCGTGCGTCGTTCGGCCACTACATACGCTCCGGGGCCGAGAGGCCCAACAGGCTCAAGGCGTTTGCAAGCACCGTACGGACCGCCAGTGTCAGCCCCAGCCGTCCGCTGGTGATCGACGGGTCGTCCGTGAGAATGCGATGCCGCGTCCGATCCTGCACATAGGGGTTCCAGAGACCGGCCAACTCGAGCGCAAAGTAGGCCACGTGATGGGGTTCCCGGGTCTCGGCCGCGCGTCGGACGACGTCGGGAAACTCCGCGATTTTCTTGAGGATTTCAATCTCCTCGGGGAGCGTGAGGGCCGACGCGTCGACGCCGGTCGCGGTCGGCATCGGCACCCCTGCTTGTGCCGCGTTGCGCTGCAATCCGTAAGTTCGCGCGTGGGCATACTGGATCTTCAGCACAGGGTTCTTGTTCCACTCGGTGGACTCGGCTAGATCGAGATCGAAGTCGAGATGACCATCCGCCTTGCGCTGCACCATGAAGAAGCGGAATACGTCGCGTCCTACATCGCCCATGAGCTCGTCCACTGTGATGTACGTCGCGCGACGCGTGGATTGTTTCACCTGTTTTCCGCCGCGAGAGAGCGTCACGAACTGGTGCATCACCAGCTCCATGCTGTCCATCGGACAACCGAGGGCACCGGCCGCATGGCGCACGAACTGGAATTGTTCCAGGTGATCTGCGCCCTGCACGTCGAGTACCCTGTCGAAGCCGCGCCGAAACTTCTCCCGGTGGTAGGCGATGTCCGGCAGCAGGTAGGTCGGCTCACCGGTGCGCTTCACGAGCACGCGATCGCGATCGAGACCGAATTCTGTCGAACGCAGCCAGACGGCGTCATCCTTGTCGTAGACCAGATTCTTGGCTCGCAAGTCATCGAGGGTCGCTTCGATTTTCCCTTCGGTGTAGAGGTCCATCTCGTTTGAATAGACGTCAAAAACGATGCCGAGCTTGTCGAGCGTGTCCCGGATCTCGGCGAAGATTGTCTCTTCGGCGATCTTCCGGAAGGCGTTCTCCGGACCGTCGGGCTGGTCCGGTTCCGCCAACGCGTCGCCGTGCTGTTTTCGAAGCTCCTGGGCGAGATCTGCGATGTAGTCCCCGCGATATCCGTCACGCGGGAAGACGACGGGCAAGCCGTCGATTTCGCCCGGCCACTCTTCTTCGGACGCGTCGAAAGCCTCGGCCGGCGGCGCTGCGGCGCGACCGAGCTGTTCCAGGTAACGCGCGCGAACGGAATCCCCCAGCACGCGCATCTGGCGGCCCCCGTTGTTGTAGTAGTACTCGCGGGTGACCTCGTACCCCGACGCATCCAGGAGTCGCGCCAGGGTGTCGCCTAGGATGGCCTGGCGGCCATGGCCCAACGTCAGAGGACCGGTGGGATTGGCCGACACGAACTCCACCTGGACGCGAGTCCCGTCCCCCGTCTTGGAATGGCCGTAGCGTGCGCCAAGTTCGAGGACCCGACGCAGCAGGTCGTGCCAACGGGAGTCGGATAGCCAGAGATTGACGAAGCCCGGTCCCGCCACCTCGCCGCGGTCGACGAGTCCGTCGCCGTCGCCCAGCTCTTCGAGCAGGCGCCCGGCGATCTCGCGCGGCGACTGCCGCAGCCGCTTCGCCAGCAGCATGGCGGCATTGCAGGCGAAGTCACCGTGGTCGGGATTCTTCGGGATCTCGAGGCTGAATTCCGGTGGATCGCCGGGGTCTCCGGCCGCCTGCAGGAGCCGCCGGACGGCGGCGGCGATGCTCGTGTGGAGCGCATCCCTCATGACCGCACAAGATCGCGCGATCCAAGCATTTCGTCAAGGAATTCGGGCACTTGAGACCCCGTATCCATTCAATCGAATCAGCGTCTGGCCGGGCTGCACCAGCTCGAGCTCCTCGCGAACGGCGCATTCGAGCTCGAAACCGCGAACGTCCAGCAGTTCTGCCTCGCGCTCGAGCCCCGCGACCTGGCTGCGCAGCAGCTCGATTCGAGTGCGGGCGACCTGGAGCTCAGCCCGCAGGTGCAGCCAGGGCTGGATGCCCGCCTCCCCGTCGAATGCCACGCGAAGCAGCGCCAGACCGAGCAGAGCGGGAATCACCAGGATTCCCCTCACGCGTCCCCCCCACCAGATCGCGCGACCGGTCGCAGTCGCAACCGTTCAAGCGGAGGGTGATGGTACCGTCCGCCGGAGCAGGCGTCGAATCCGCTCGACATAGGCTGGGGCGTCCCAGTCCTTGCTCCCGATGTAACGTTCGATCACCACCCCATCCGGGCCGATCAACAACGATTCGGGGAACTTGAAGGTCTGATAGCGACGAGCCGTGTCCTGGGTCGGATCCAGGAGGATGGGGAAGCTCAGGCCCAGACGATCTCGGAAACGGGCCACCTCCGAAACGTCGCGGTCCACTGAGACGGCCAGCAGAGCGAAGCCGTCATCGCGCAGCCTCAGGTAGAGACGCTCCATGGCGGGCATCTCTTCTTCGCAAGGCTTGCACCAGGTCGCCCAGAAGTTCACCAGAACGACGCGGCCGACGAGCCCTTCGAGTGCCACGCGGTCACCGTCCAGGCTGGAGAGTTCGAAGCCAGGCGCGACACTTCCCCGACCCACGGCGGGGGGAGCGGCGGGAGCCATCCAGAGGGCAAAAGCTGCCGCCGCGCTCACGCCAGCAGCGATCAGCCAGGGCCCGGCCCCATGCTTCATCTACTTCTTCTTCGTCTTCTTCTTGGCCGTCTTCTTCTTCGAAGCCGCCTTGGCGGCCGAGGCCTTCTTGGTCGTCTTCTTCTTGGAAGCCGCCTTGGCGGCCGAGGCCTTCTTCTTCGATTCCGACTTCTTCTTGGAACCGGCTTCCTTCTTGTCGGCCTTCTTGGCTGCAGCCTTCTTCTTGTCCGCGGCGGGCTCCTTGACGGGAGTGCCCCCCACGGTGCCATCCACCAACTCGACGATCGAAACCGCCGCAGCATCTCCCTTGCGGATGCCCAGCTTCAGGACCCGCGTATAGCCACCGGGGCGTTCGCGGTAGCGATCCGCCAGCTCGTCGAAGACCTTGCTGGCGACTTCACGCGATCGAATCACCCGCAACGCGCGCCGTCGGGCATGCAGCCCCCCCCGCTTACCGAGGGTGATCATTCGCTCGGCGATTCGGCGCACCTCTTTGGCCTTGGCATCGGTGGTCTCGATGCGCTCATGTTCCAGCAACGACGTCACCATATTGCGGTACATCGCCTTCCGGTGAGCGCTGGTGCGACCCAGCTTCCTGGACCGGGCACGGTGTCTCATGATCTAGGCTTCCCGCTCCCGCATCCGCTCGATCTCCTGCCGATCCGGAAAGTTCTCGAGGGTCATCCCCAGCTCGAGGGACATGGAAGCCAGCAGCTCCTTGATCTCGTTGAGGGACTTCCGCCCGAAGTTCTTGGTTTTGAGCATCTCCGCCTCGCTGCGCTGTACGAGCTCGCCGATGAAGCGGATGTTCGCGTTCTGGAGACAGTTCGCCGAACGGACCGACAGCTCCAGCTCGTCCACCGACCGGAAGAGATTGGGGTTGAGGGGCTGGGGCTCCTCGGGGAGCGGCTGGGCCACCTCTACCGGCTCTTCGAAGTTGATGAAGATGGTGAGCTGCTCCTTGATGATCTTGGCCGCATAGGCAACGGCATCGGCGGGAGCCACCGTCCCATCGGTCCAGATCTCGAAGTTGAGCCGGTCGAAATCCGTCTCTCGACCGACACGAGCCGGCGTGACCGTGTAGTTGACCCGACGGACCGGCGAGAAGATGGCGTCGATCGGAATCGTGCCGATTGGCATGTCCTCTGTCTTGTTCTTCTCGGCCCGGACGTAGCCCTTTCCGTTGTCGATCGTGAACTCCATCTCCACGTCCGCGTCCGCGGACAGGGTTGCGATCTTGTGGTCCGCGTTCATCACCTCAACGGACGAGTCTTCCAACGCAAGGTCACCCGCCGTCAGGATGCCAGCGCCTCGCTTGTGCACACGCACGAGCTTGGGACCCTCGCCGTGCAGGCGGAGGCTGACTTCCTTCAGATTGAGCACGATGTCGCTGACGTCTTCGAGGACGCCCGGAATCGTCGAAAATTCGTGCAGCACGCCGTTGATGCGAACGGCCGTGATCGCGCCGCCCTGAAGCGACGACAGCAACACACGACGCAGGGCGTTACCGAGGGTGACACCAAAGCCACGCTCCAGCGGTTCACAGGCGAACTTCCAGTAGGTCTGGGTGTCGTCGTCGCTCGAATCGAGACCTCGCGGCCGGATGAGCTCTCGCCAGTTTCTTGCGATCAGGTTCTGTTCCATCGGTTTCTCCCGTTCGTCTCTCTCGCGACCTCTCAGCGCGAGTAGAGCTCCACGATGAGCTGCTCTTGAATGGGCAGCGTGATGTCTTCTCGGGTGGGCAGCGCCTTCACCTCGCCCTCGAACTTGTCCTTGTCGATCTCGACCCACCGGGGAAGGCTGCGGCCTTCGAGGGTTTCGAGCGCGCCTGCGATCCGGGCCACCTGCCGGGACTTCTCGCGCACGCTGATCTTCGAGCCGGGCTTCAGCAGCATCGACGGCGTCGCAGCCTTCCGGCCATCGACCAGGAAGTGGCCATGCCTCACCAGTTGCCGGGCCTCGGCCCGCGAGGTCGCGAAGCCCATGCGGAAGACCACGTTGTCGAACCGCCGCTCGAGCAGGATCAGCAGATTCTCACCCGCCCGGCCCTTCATCCGCGAGGCCTTTTTCATGGTGCTCTCGAACTGCTTTTCCAGCAGTCCGTACATCCGTTTCACCTTCTGCTTCTCGCGAAGCTGAACACCGTAGTCCGAGAAACGGGCTCGTCCCTGTCCGTGTTGTCCGGGGGGATAAGCGCGTCGTTCGATCCCGCACTTTGGGCTGAAGCATCGATCGCCCTTCAGAAAGAGCTTGGTGCCTTCGCGCCGGCAGAGGCGGCAGACTGCATCCGTGTATCGCGCCATTGACTCTTCTCCGTCCTACACACGTCGTCGCTTGGGAGGGCGACAACCATTGTGGGGTACCGGCGTGACGTCCCGGATCAGGGTGATCTTGATCCCCTGGGCCTGGAGCGCCCGCACCGCCGACTCGCGCCCTGAACCCGGCCCCTTCACGTGGACCGACAGCTGCCGAATGCCGTGTTCCATGGCCTTCTTGGCGCATTCCTCGGCAGCAACCTGGGCCGCGAAGGGCGTCGACTTCCGCGAGCCCTTGAATCCCTGGCCACCGGCCGTCGACCAGCAAAGCGAATTGCCGGCAACGTCCGTGATGGTGATCATGGTGTTGTTGAACGTCGACTGGATGTGGGCGATGCCCGACTGGACGTTCTTCTTGACCTTCTTCTTTCCACCTTTCGCCACAGCGTACCCTTCTTACTTCTTGGTGGCGGGCTTCTTCCTGCCCGCGACAGTCTTCGCCGGACCCTTGCGCGTCCGTGCGTTTGTGTGTGTCCGCTGACCGCGAACCGGCAGCCCCCGTCGGTGCCGAAGCCCGCGATAACAGCCGATATCCATCAGCATCTTGATGTTCTGCGAGGCCTCGCGGCGCCGATCCCCCTCGACCTGGCAGTCGCGCTCGATGATCTCGCGCAGCCGAACCACCTCGCCCTCCGAGAGGGTGTCAACCTTTATGCTGAGGTCGACCTCGGCCTTGCCACAAATCTCCCTGGCCGTGCTGAGGCCGATTCCGTGGATGTAGGTCAGTGCGATCTCGAGCCGCTTGTGGCGGGGAAGATCGACACCTGCAATTCGCGCCATACTTGTTCCTCCGCCCTCAGCCCTGACGCTGCTTGTGCCTGGGGTTCTCACAGATCACTCGGACGACGCCGCGCCGCTTGATGATCCGGCACTTGTCACACATCTTCCGAACGGATGCTCTTACCTTCATATACGCTGTCCTCGGACGCCCACGCTAGTGGGAGCCTTCGATCCTTGTGAGCACGTCGGGTCCATCCTCGGCGATCAGGATCGTGTGTTCGAAATGGGCCGACCACGATCCGTCGGCCGTCACCGCCGTCCACTCGTCATCCAGTATCTCGATGTCTGCCCGACCGGCGTTTACCATCGGCTCGATCGCGAACACCATACCCGGCTGGAGCCGCGGGCCCCGGCCCTTGGCTCCGTAGTTCGGCACCCAGGGCGGCTCGTGCATCTCGCTGCCAATCCCGTGACCGGCAAAGTCGCGAACCACCGAAAAGCCCTCGGGCTCCACGTGGCTCTGCACCGCATGCCCGATGTCCGAGAGCCGCTTGCCCGGACGCATGGTCTCGATGCCTTTGTCCAGCGATTCGTGGGTTTTCTCCACGAGACGCCGCTTTTCCTCCTCCACCTCGCCCACGATCACGGTGACGGCAGAGTCACCGTGATAGCCATCGACCGAAACGCCGAAGTCGATACTGACGAGGTCGCCTTCCTCGATCTGGCGGTCGCCCGGGATACCGTGAACGATCTCGTCATTGATTGAGATGCAGACCACGGCGGGGTACTTGGGCAGGCCGTAGGGATCGTAGCCCTTGAACGAGGACTTCACCCCCCGCTGGGAGATTTCTTTCGCGGCGACCCGATCGAACTCGGAGGTGGGCATTCCGGGCTCCGCCCGATCCCGCAGGATCAGCAGCACCTCGGCCACATGGCGGGCAGCCTCCCGCATCTTGTCGATTTCGCGGCGCGTCTTGATGGGGATGCGGTGGCCGTAGGACAACATCAAGCGAGTGCCTCCTGGATCCCGTGGGCCACGGCATCGATCCCACCCATGCCGCTGACCTCGACCAGCACGCCACGCTCGCGGTAGTACGCCACCAGCGGCTCGGTCTGCTCGCGGTAGACGCGCATGCGGTGGCGGATCGTCTCCTCGTTGTCGTCGCTGCGGCCCTCGACCTGGGCCCGCTTGAGCAGGCGCTGGACGATGGCCTCGTCGTCCACCACCAGGGCCACGCAGCGCTCGAGCTTCACGCCGAGGCTGTCGAGCAGCCCGTCGAGGGCTTCCGCCTGACCCACGGTCCGAGGGAAGCCGTCCAGGATGAAGCCGTCCCCGGCATCGCCCTGGGTCAGCCGCTCCCGGCAGACGGCGATCACGATCTCATCGCGGACCAGCTCACCGCTGTCCATGATCGCCTCGAGTTGCTTCCCCAGCTCGGTCCCGGCGGCTACGGCCGCGCGGAACATGTCGCCGGTCGAAATCTGGGGAATCGACAACCGGTCCACCAGGCGCTGGGCCTGGGTTCCCTTGCCGGCGCCGGGCGGTCCCAGCAACAGAATGCGGCGCGCGCTCATCGTCCCAGCCTCCCGCGAATCCGGGTCCCCTGGGCAAAGCCCTCGTACTGGCGTGAGACAAGGTGGGCTTCGATCTGGGAGATGGTGTCGAGGCCGACGCCGACCACGATCAGCAGCGCCGTTCCACCGAAGAAGAACGGAATACCAGCCCGCACGGCCAGCAGCGTCGGCAACACGCAGATTACCGACATGTAGAGGGCGCCCACCAGTGTGATGCGGGTCAGCACGCGGTCGATGTATTCGGCGGTCCGCTTGCCCGGGCGGATGCCCGGAATGTAAGCACCCGACTTCTTGATGTTCTCGGCCACGTCCACGGGATCGATCATGATGGCCGTGTAGAAGTAACAGAAGAAGATGATCAGCCCGATGTAGAAGAACTGGTAGACGAAGCTGCCCGGATCCAGGTACTGGTCGATGAAGAGCTGGACCGCGGGCGAGTCACTGAACTGGCGGATCGTAAGCGGGAACATCAATAGCGAGGACGCGAAGATGGCCGGGATGACACCCGCCGTATTCACCCGTAGCGGGAAATAGCTCATCCCCCCCTGCATCACGCGTCGCCCGACGACGCGCCGAGCGTGCTGGATCGGGATCCGGCGCTGGCCGCGTTCGACGACGACCACGAATCCGATGACCACGATTATGAAGCCGGCCAGGAAGAGCACCTGGAGCAGACTGAATTCGTCGGTCTGGACGAGCTGATAGAGCTGCACCAGGCCACCCGGGATCGCAATGATGATACTGGTAAAGATGATCATCGAGATGCCGTTGCCAATGCCACGCTCGGTGATCTGCTCGCCGAGCCACATGATGAAGGAGGTCCCGGTTGTGAGTGTGATCATGCACATCAGCCGGAAGCTCCAGCCGGGCTCCAGCACCGCACCCTGACCGAACTGTCCATTTTCCAGAGCCACCGCGATCAGGAAGCTCTGGAAAAGGGACAGGCCAACGGTTGAGTAACGCGTGTACTGATTGATCTTTTTGCGGCCCTGCTCCCCTTCCTTCTTGAGCTTCTCGAGCTGGGGGATCACCACCGTCAGGAGCTGGAGAATGATCGACGCACTGATGTAAGGCATGATGCCCAGGGAGAAGATCGAAAGCTGCTCCATGGCACCGCCCGTGAACATCGACATCATCCCCAACATCGTTCCCTGCATCTGATCGAAGAAGCTCTTGACGACGTTTGGGTCGATCCCGGGGGTCACCACGAAGGCGCCCAGGCGATACACCGCGAGCATCGCGAACGTGAAGAGGATCCTGTCCCGGAGTTCCTTGATCCTTCCGATGTTCTGGACGCCACCGATCATCAGCCGACTTCCACCCTTCCACCAGCGGCTTCGACCTTCTGGCGAGCCGCTGCACTCGCCTTCTTGACCTTGATCGTCAGGTTCTTGGGCGCGTCGCCCTCAGCCAGCAGCTTCACGTCGGCTCCCTTGGCCCGGATCAGACCGCGCAAAGCCAGAGCCGCGGCGTCAACGGTGGCTCCGTCGCCGAACGCGGCGAGCGCTTCGAGGTTGACGATCTGGTATTCCTTCCGGTTCCGGCTATAGAAACCGCGCTTGGGCAGACGCCGGGCGATGGGCATCTGACCGCCCTCGAAGTGGAAGGGAACCTCGCGCCCTGGCGAGCGATGACCCTGACCCTTTACACCTCGACCCGCGCTCTTGTTCCACCCGGAGCCCGGGCCTCTGCCGACCCGCTTGGGCTTGGTGCGCGCCCCGGGTCGCGGCTGGAGTCGATCCAGCATCAGCCTTCCTCCACCACGACGAGGTGAGTCACCTTGCCGATCATTCCCCGGGTTGCGGGCGTGTCCTCGACCTCAACGGTCTGGTTCATCCGCCGAATGCCCAGGCCCCGCAGGGTCGCACGTTGCTTCCGGTTGTATCCGATCGCGCTCCGCACCTGGCGAACGCGAATTCGCTTGGAGTCACTCATTTCTGCGACAGCTCCCGCAGTCGCTCGCTCGGCTCACGAAGCTCTTGCAGTGCCGACATGGTCGCCCGCACAACGTTCTGGGGGTTGTTCGTCCCGATGTTCTTGGTCAACACGTCGTGCACACCCACCGACTCGAGCACCGCACGCACCGGTCCACCGGCAATCACACCGGTTCCCGGCGAGGCCGCCTTGAGCAGCACCTTGGCGGCGCCGAAGCGCCCCAACACGTCGTGGGGCAGTGTGCCATCCTGAAGCGGAACGCGAATCAGCGCCTTCCGCGCCCGCTCCACGCCCTTGCGGATGGCCTCAGGAACTTCGCCCGCCTTTCCGTAGCCAACCCCCACGACGCCGTTGCCATCGCCGACGACAATCAATGCGCTGAAACTAAACCGCCGACCACCCTTCACGACCTTTGCGACGCGATTGATGTGGATCACGCGATCTTGCAATTCGAAGTCATTGGGGTTCAGGTGCACTGTCGCCATACTCATACCTTCCTAGAACTGCAGGCCCGCTTCACGGGCTGCTTCGGCCAACGCCTTGACGCGACCGTGGAAAAGAAATCCGTTTCGATTGAACACCACCTGTTTGATCTTCTTCTCTCGCGCCTTCTCGGCCACCGCCTTGCCGACCTTCTTGGCCGCATCAATGTTTCCGGTATAGCCATCGCCCACCACATCCTTGGAGCGAGTGGAGACGGTGATGAGCGTGCGTCCGGTGCCACCATCGCTGATCTGTGCGTAGATGTGTCGGGCACTCCGAAAGACGGTCAGCCGGTGCCGCTCGGAACGCGCGATGCTCGTCCCGACGCGGCCCTTGCGCGCGTCGTGTTTCCGCTTCTTCTCGTTGCGATGTTTCTTGTTCATGTCCTGCCTCAGCCCGCACCGCCCGCGGCACCAGCCTTGCCTACCTTGCGTCGGATGTGTTCGCCCAGATAGCGGATCCCCTTGCCCTTGTACGGCTCAGGCGGCCGGACCGACCGGATATCCGCCGCGAACTGTCCCACCCGCTGGCGACTCGCGCCCTCGATCTTGATGATCACGTTGCGATCTACCGAAACCTTGAGACTGTCGGGAATGCTCAATTCGACCGTGTGCGAATAGCCGACGTTGAGAACCAGCGTCTTTCCCCGAGCTTCGGCGCGATAGCCGACCCCCTGGATCTCGAGCTCCTTGGAAAACTGGTCCGTGACCCCCTTCACCATGTTGGCAACCAAGGCACGTGCCAGTCCGTGAAGCGCGCGACTCGTCTTCTTGTCGTCCCGCCGGTTGAACGTGACCTCGCTATTGGCGACGCTGATCTCAATCGGCGCCGGCAACCGCTCGGAGAGCGTGCCGTTCGGACCTTTTACCTGGACCAGTGTTCCCTTGACGTCGACGTTGACGCCACTGGGAATCAGGACCGGCATTCTTCCGATACGTGACATGGCTACCAGACCTCGCAGACGATCTCGCCGCCCACCAACGCATCCCGGGCAGCCTGGTCCGAAAGCACGCCCTTGGAGGTCGAAATCACGGCAATACCCAGACCGTTTCGGACCTTGGGAACATCACTGCTGGACACATAGACCCGCCGGCCAGGGCGGCTCACCCGACGGATGCCCCCGATCAAGGCGCGGCCGTCCTCTTGGTAGCGGATGCCGAGCACCAGCCGGGAATGGCCTTCGTGGGGCTCTACCCGCACGTCGCTGAGAAAGCCCGCGTCCTTCAGTACGGTGGCGACGCCCAGCTTGAACTTCGACGCGGGGCACCTCGTCTCGGCATGTTGAGCCATCCCGGCATTTCGAATCCGGGAAAGCAGATCGGCGATCGGGTCGGTCATCATGGCTCGTGTCCTACTGCCTGAACGGGACGCCAAGGTGCTGCAGCAGCGCCTTGCCCTCGGCGTCGGTCTTCGCGGTGGTCACCATCGTCACGTTCACTCCCGTGACGTGTTCCACCTTGTCATAGTCGATCTCGGGAAAGATGATCTGCTCACGAATCCCGAGTGAAAAATTTCCGCGTCCATCGAATGCCTTCGGCGAGATGCCCTTGAAGTCGCGAACCCGCGGAAGCGATACGCTCACGAGGCGGTCGAAGAATTCCCACATCCGCGTGCGACGCAACGTCACCGAGCAGCCGATCTCCTGACCCTGTCGAAGCTTGAAGTTCGCAATCGACTTGCGCGCACGCCGGATCGCCGCCTTTTGACCCGTAATGCTCGCCAGCTCCTCGGCGGCCGTCTCCAGCAACTTGGGATTGGCGGCGGCCTCACCCAGGCCGATGTTGACAACGATCTTCTTTAGCTCCGGCACCTGGTGAACATTCTTGTAGGCGAACTCATCACGTAGCTTCTGGATGACCTCGTTTTTGTAGAGCTCGAGAATTCTCGGCTGCATCTACAGCACCTCCGGCGCCAGCGACACGATCTTCATGAACCGCTTGGCGCGAAGCTCGCGAGCCACCGGCCCGAAGATGCGCGTCCCCACCGGCTCGCGCGCCGCGTCGATCAATACGGCAGCGTTGTCGTCGAAGCGGATGTAGGACCCATCAGGGCGCCCAATCTCCTTCTTGGTACGGACGACCACGGCCCGGCGGACCTCGCCTTTCTTTACGCGCGAGTTCGGAATGGCGTCCTTGACCGACACGACGATGATGTCACCAATCGACGCATAGCGCCGGCCTGTCCCACCGAGCACGCGGATGCAGAGGACCTTCCGGGCGCCCGAGTTGTCCGCAACTTGAAGTACTGATTCCTGCTGGATCATGATCCACCCACCTAGACGTCCGCAGCGCCATCGAGAGTCGCCTGAACCTTCCATCGCTTGCGCTTGGAAATCGGCCGGTGCTCGATGATCCGCACGCGGTCGCCAACCGCGCATGAGTTCTCTTCGTCGTGCGCCATGAACTTCGAATAGCGACGGACGTATTTCTTGTAGCGGGCATCCTTGACCAGCCGCTCGACGCGAACGACAACAGTCTTGTCGAGCTTATCGCTCACCACCATCCCAATCAGTGTTCGTCGCATGCCACGATCCTTTTCACTTCATCGCTCCGCGCTTGTCTCGCAGGACAGTCTCGACCCGAGCGATATCACGCCGCAGCTGCACCAGCAGCGCCGTGCTCTCGAGCTGACCCGTCGAACGCTTGACCTTCACGTTAAAAAGCTCACCGCGCAGTTCACGCGATTTCGCTTCCAACTCCTCCGTTGCCAGATCCCGAAGCTCTGCAGCCTTCATCCCGCCTCCCCCCGAGCCACGATTCGCGTGGCCAGCGGAAGCTTGTGTGCCGCCAGGCGCAGAGCCTGGCGCGCTACAGCTTCGGGAACTCCTTCCATCTCGTAGAGCATCCGGCCGGGTTTCACGACGGCCACCCACTCTTCGGGATTTCCCTTTCCCTTGCCCATTCGGGTTTCGGCCGGCTTCCTGGTGATCGGCTTGTCCGGAAAGATCCGGATCCAGACCTTGCCACCACGCTTCGCGTGCCGCGTCATCGCCACACGCGCCGCCTCGATCTGCCGCGCCGTAAGCCGCGAGCACTCCAGGGCCTGCAACCCGAAATCCCCGAAATCGAGATTGCATCCACGGTAAGCCTTCCCATTCATCCGGCCCTTGTGTTGCTTGCGATGCTTGACTTTTTTGGGCTGAAGCATGGTCTACCTCTGAGTCGCTTCGCCCGTGCGCTGAGTCAGGGAACCACTCCGCAGATCCTTGTCGGAGATCTCGCCCTTGAAGATCCAGCACTTGACACCAATGATTCCGTACGTCGTCTTCGCCTCGGCACGGCCATAATCGATCTCGGCGCGCAGCGTATGCAGCGGCACCCGTCCTTCGCGATACCACTCACGACGACCCATCTCAGAGCCTCCGAGTCGCCCTGCACACTGGATCCGGATTCCGCCCGCACCGAACTTCATGGTTGACGTGATTGCCTTCTTCATTGCCCGCCGGAATGCGACGCGGCGTTCGAGCTGCAGCGCGACGTTCTCGGCCACGAGCTGGGCATCCAACTCAGCCTTCCGGATCTCCTTGATGTTGATGAAGATCTCCTTGTGCACAGTCATGTCCGCGAGCTCTGCCCGGAGCGTCTCCACTTCGGCGCCGCGCTTTCCGATCAGGATGCCCGGACGCGCCGTGTGGATGTTCACAACGATCTTCTCACCGGTCCGATCGATCACGACCTTCGAGATACCGGCGTGATAGAGCTTCTTCTTGATGAATTTTCGGATCTTGAGGTCTTCGTGCAGCTGGGACGCGTAGTGCTTGTCCGCGTACCAATTCGACTGCCACCCGTAGAGGGTACCGATCCGAAATCCATAGGGATGTACCTTTTGTCCCACTTCTATTCCTCTCTACTCTTCTGAAAGAACCACTTCGATGTGGCTGGTGCGACGCTGGATCCAGGCGGCTCGGCCCTGGGCCCGGGCGCGGATACGCCACATGCTCGACCCCTGGTCGACCCGGATCTCACCCACGATCAGGTTGTCTACATCGATCCCGGCCTTGTCGCGGTTGTTCTTGTCCTCGGCATTGGCTAGCGCCGAACGCACCAGCTTCGCCAGGGGTCGAGCAAAACGCTTGGGTGAAAGATCAAGAATTGCCAACGCGTTCTCGACGCCCTTCCCTCGGATCTCGTTCGCGAGAAGACGTGCCTTCTGAGAACTCACCCGATAGTTGTTCAGCTTGGCTCGGACTTTCATTATCTGGCCCGAACCTTCTTCGCCGATCCTGCGTGTCCAGTGAACTTGCGGGTCGGAGAGAACTCGCCCAGCCGATGTCCCACCATGTTCTCCGTCACGAAGACAGGGACGAACAGTTTTCCATTGTGCACGTGGAACGTGAGCCCAACAAACTCGGGCGTGATCATGGATCGCCGCGACCAGGTTCGGATCACTTGCTTGGTGCCGGATCGCATCACGCGATCTACGTTCCTTTGGAGACTCGGGTCGACGAACGGCCCCTTCCTGAGCGAGCGTGCCATTACTTCTTCCCTCGCCGCTTGACGATGTATTTCTGCGTACGTCGGTTCCGGCGGGTCTTGTGTCCCTTCGTGGGCACACCCCAGGGCGTGCACGGATGCCGGCCCCCCGCGGACTTGCCCTCACCGCCGCCCATGGGATGGTCAACGGGATTCATGGCGACGCCGCGAACGTTCGAGCGCTTGCCCTTCCAGCGATTGCGGCCGGCCTTGCCGATGGTCTGGTTCTCCTGGTCGCTGTTGCCGACGCTTCCGATGGTGGCCATACAATCGACCAGGATCAGGCGATGTTCTCCGCTCGGCATGCGAAGCGTGGCGTAGCGACCCTCCCGGGCCATCAGTTGCGCACCGAGACCCGCGGAACGAACCAGTTGACCGCCCTTACCGGGCTTCATCTCGATGTTGTGCACGACGGTCCCGAGCGGGATATTCGAAAGCGGTAGCGCGTTGCCAGGCCGGATTTCCGCATTGGGTCCCGACTCGAGCAGGTCGCCAACGCGAACGTCCGCGGGCGCCACGATGTAACGCTTCTCGCCGTCCAGATAGTGGAGCAGCGCGATGTTGGCGGTCCGGTTAGGGTCGTACTCGATCGCCGCAACCTTTGCCGGCACGCCGGTCTTCTCCCGGCGAAAGTCGATCGTGCGGTAGCGACGCTTGTGGCCACCACCGCGGTGCCAAGAGGTGATGCGGCCCCTCGCGTTCCGCCCGCCCGTCTTGTTCACGCGACCCTCGATCAGCGAGCGCTCCGGCCTGCCCCGGGTCAGCTCCCCGAAGTCAGACACGCTCATTCCGCGCCGACCAGGCGATGTAGGCTTGTAGTTCTTCACCGGCATGGCGTTCTCACACTCCCTCGAAGAACTCGATCGACTGGCCTTCGGCCAGTTTCACGATGGCTTTCTTCCATTCGGGCTTGCGCCCCTTCGTCTTGCCCACGCGGCGCGTCTTGCGCGGCATCCGCATCGTATGGACGTCGAGCACCGAGACATCGAACAATTGTTCTACGGCCCACTGGATTTCGTGCTTGTTTGCCCGCGGATTGACAGCGAAGGTCACGACGTTGTTCTCTTCGCGATCGATACTGCTCTTCTCGGTCACGACCGGACGCTGAATCACTTCGTGGACCTTCACGCCTGGGCCTCCTTCGGAGCGTCACCGAGACGACGATCGACGGCCTTGAGCGCGGCCTTGGTCAGCACCAGTTTCTTGTGCCGCAGGACGTCGTAGACGTTGAGGCCGGCCGCCCGAATGACGCTCACGTACCGGAGGTTTCGCGCCGAACGCTCGATAAAGTCGTTCGCCTCGTCGATCACGATCAGCGCACCCTCTCCACCGAGGCCGAGCTTGTCGAGCAGCTGAGCCACGCGTGACGTCTTGTATTCGTCCAGTTCGAACGCCTCGAGCACGATCAGGTCATCGTCACGTAGCTTCATCGAGACGGCGCTGCGCAGAGCGGCGCGCCGCACCTTCTTCGGCAACGAGTGCTCGTGGGAGCGCGGGACCGGCCCGAAAACGACGCCGCCGCCCGCCCACTGAGGCGCCCGGATGGTGCCCTGCCGCGCACGACCGGTGCCCTTCTGACGCCACGGCTTGGCCCCGCCACCCGAGACCGCCGCGCGATTCTTGGTGGAGTGGGTGCCGCGCTGGCGACGAGACAGCTGTCTCCGCACTTCCGCGTGGAAGAGATGCGGCTTGACCGCAGCCTCGAACACGGTGGAACTGACATCCACGCTGCCGGCCTTCTTGTTCTCGCTTGTTACGACTTCGAGGCTCGCCATATCGTCTTACAGCTTGATCTCCACGTCCACGCCGGCAGCCAGCTCGAGCTTCATGAGCGCGTCAACCGTCTGGGGGGTGGGGTCGAGAATGTCGATGAGTCGCTTGTGCGTCCGGATCTCGAACTGCTCCCGCGACTTCTTGTCGATATGCGGCCCGCGGAGCACGGTGTACTTGTTGATGGTGGTAGGAAGCGGGATCGGTCCCGCTACCCGCGCGCCCGTGCGCAGGGCGGTGTCTACGATTTCCCCCGCGCTCTGGTCAAGCAGCTTGAAATCGTAAGCCTTCATCCGGATTCGAATCTTCTGAGAATTAAGGTCTGCCATAAGTCTGAGCGGGGACGTTCTTGAATATTCAACCCGGTCCCGGTCCCACCGGATTCCGAGCTTCAGCGAGTTGAATATTCAAGAACGTCCCCGCTGAATCTCCTTTACTCGAGGATCTCGGAGACGACGCCCGCGCCCACCGTGCGGCCACCCTCACGGATCGCGAAGCGGAGCTCCTTGTCCATTGCAATCGGCGTGATCAGCTCCACCGTCATCTCCACGTTGTCGCCCGGCATCACCATCTCCGTCCCTTCCGGAAGGTTCGCGATACCCGTCACGTCCGTCGTCCGAAAGTAGAACTGCGGCCGATAACCGTTGAAGAAGGGCGTGTGACGACCGCCCTCCTCCTTCGTCAGGATGTACGCCTGGGCCTTGAACTTCGTGTGCGGGGTGATCGAACCGGGCTTCGCCAGAACCTGACCCCGCTCCACCTCGTCCTTGGCCGTGCCCCGCAACAGCGCACCCACGTTGTCGCCCGCCTGACCCTCGTCCAGGATCTTGCGGAACATCTCGACCCCCGTGACCACCGACTTCTGCGTGTCCCGGATCCCGATGATCTCGACCTCGTCCCCCGTGTGCACGATCCCCTGCTCGATCCGGCCCGTCACCACCGTGCCGCGACCCGTGATCGAAAACACGTCCTCGATCGGCAACAGGAAGGCCTTGTCCAGCGCCCGCTCCGGCAGCGGTATCGTGCTGTCGAGCGCTTCCAGCAGCTCGTCGATGCACTTGTTCGCAGCATCGTCGCTGGGATCCTCGCCCGCCTTCAGCGCCGAACCCTTGATGATCGGAATGTTGTCGCCGTCAAACTTGTAGTTCGAGAGCAGCTCCCGAACCTCGAGCTCCACCAGCTCCAGCAACTCCTCGTCGTCCACCTGGTCCACCTTGTTCATGAACACCACGATGTGCGGAACGTTCACCTGACGCGCCAGCAACACGTGCTCGCGCGTCTGCGGCATCGGACCATCGGCTGCGCTCACCACCAGAATCGCACCGTCCATCTGCGCCGCACCCGTGATCATGTTCTTGACGTAGTCGGCGTGGCCCGGACAGTCGACGTGCGCGTAGTGACGGGCATCGGATTGGTACTCCACATGGGCCGTCGCAATCGTGATGCCGCGCTCGCGCTCCTCGGGTGCCTTGTCGATGTTCTCGAACGACACGAAATCGGCCAGACCCCGGGTCGCCTGGCGGGCCGTGATCGCCGCGGTCAGCGTCGTCTTGCCGTGGTCTACGTGACCAATCGTCCCGACGTTCACGTGCGGCTTCGTTCGCTCGAACTTTTCCTTGGCCATGCCTTCTGATCCTTTCGTTCCATCCGCGGATTCTTGCGGTCGAAGTTCGTCAGCTACAGACGATTCCCTGGGCGACGCTCGCCGGTACTTCTGCGTAGTGGGAGAACTCCATCGTATATGTGGCCCTGCCCTGGGTAAGCGATCGCAGGTTGTTCACGTATCCGAACATGGTCGCGAGCGGTACGTCGGCCCCGATGGCCTGCGCATTGCCTTGCGATTCGATTCCGGTGATGGAGCCCCGGCGGCTGTTCAGGTCGCCCTGCACCGACCCGACGAACTCCTCGGGGGTGACGGCTTCGACTGACATGATCGGCTCGAGGAGCACCGGTTTCGCCTTCTCGAGGGCATCCTTCATGGCCATCGAGGCCGCAATCTTGAAGGACCGCTCAGAGGAATCAACGTCGTGGGCCTGGCCGTCCAGAAGCTTCACGCTCACATCGACCATTGGGTAGCCCGCCAACGGACCGCTCTGGGACGCCTCCTCGCAACCGTTCTTGACGGCAGGAATGTACTCTGAGGGAACGTTGCCGCGCTTCACCACGCTCTCGAAGATGAATCCAGCGCCGGCCTCACCGGGAGCGACCTCGATCACGACCACAGCGAAGTCGCCCGAACCGCCCGTCTGCTTGATGTAACGACCTTTGACCTGGACGGTCTCGGTGATGCTCTCGCGGTAGGACACCTGGGGCATGCCCACGTTCGCCTGGACCTTGAACTCCCGGAACAGGCGGTCGGTGATGATCTCCAGGTGCAGCTCTCCCATCCCCGAAATGATCGTCTGCCCCGTCTCGTCGTCCGTGGACACTTGGAACGACGGATCTTCCTGGGTCAGGCGCTCCAGGGCGGACGAAAGCCGGTCCAGATCGGCCTGGGTCTTGGGCTCGATGGCAATGGAGATGACGGGGTTGGGAAAGTGGAGGGATTCGAGGATGATCGGATGCTTCGGGTCACAGAGCGATTCTCCGGTGGCAATGCTCTTGAGGCCGACGACGGCAGCAATGTCACCGGTTCGGACCTCAGAGATCTCCTGACGCTTGTTGGCGTGCATCTGCAGCAGACGGCCCAAGCGCTGCTTGCGCCCCCGATTCGAATTCAACACCTGATCACCGGACTTGGCGACACCCGAATAGACCCGGATGTACGTGAGGTGACCGACGTGGGGATCGCTCATCAGCTTGAACGCCAACGCCGAAAAAGGCTCGTTGTCGTCCGCCTTGCGCGTGACTTTTTCGTCCTCGCCGTCCCGAATGCCTTCGATCACGGGAACGTCCAGAGGGGAAGGCAGGTAGTCGATGATCGCGTCGAGCAGCGGCTGCACACCTTTATTCTTGAGCGCCGAGCCGCACAGCACGGGAACGAACTCGCGTTTGAGCACTCCTTCACGGATCGCCTTGCGAAGTTGCTCGGCCGACACCAGCTGGTCGTCCAAGAAGCGATGGGCCACGTCTTCGTCGAAGTCGGCGGCCGCCTCGACCAGGCGCTCGCGGGCGTGGGACACGCTCTCGAGCAGATCCTCGGGAATCGGCTCGGAATGAAACTCGGCACCCAGGCTGTCTTCGTCCCAGGAGATTGCGACCTCATCCAGCAGATCGACGACGCCGCGAAAACCGTCCTCTTCACCGACCGGGAGCTGGAGCGGAACGGCATTGGCACCGAGGCGGTCTCGTATCATCTCGACCACGCGATCGAAGTCCGCCCCCACCCGGTCCATCTTGTTGACGAAAGCAATGCGCGGAACCCAGTACTTGTCGGCCTGACGCCAAACGGTCTCAGACTGGGGCTCGACCCCGGCGACGCTACAGAAAATCCCAATCGCCCCGTCCAACACGCGCAACGACCGCTCTACCTCGATCGTGAAGTCCACGTGGCCAGGGGTGTCGATGATGTTGATGCGGTGATCATTCCAGTAACAGGTCGTGGCGGCGGACGTGATGGTGATTCCGCGCTCCTGCTCCTGCTGCATCCAGTCCATGGTCGCATTGCCGTCGTGAACCTCACCCATCTTGTGGTTTACGCCCGTGTAGAACAGAACGCGCTCGGTCGTCGTCGTCTTACCGGCATCAATGTGAGCCATGATGCCGATATTGCGTGTTCTCTCAAGGGGTGTCTGACGGGACATCGCTTCAACTCGTTCTCGGGACTCGGCCCACTCCTACCAGCGGTAGTGGGAGAAGGCCTTGTTGGCCTCCGCCATCCGGTGGGTGTCTTCGCGCTTCTTCACGCTCTCGCCGCGTTCGTTGGCGGCGTCGATGATCTCGTCCGCAAGCTTTTCGCGGGTGCTCTTTCCGGAGCGTGCCTTCGCATAGTTGGCGAGCCAACGCATGGCCAGCGATGTCGCCCGCTCGGGACGCACCTCGATCGGCACCTGGTAGGTAGCACCACCGACGCGGCGGGACTTCACCTCGACACGCGGCCGAATGTTCTCCAGCGCACGACGAAACATGGCGATTGGATCGTTCTTCGTCTTGTTCTCAATCACGTCGAAGGCGCCATAGACGATCTTCTCGGCCGTGCTCTTCTTGCCGTCCCGCATGATGATGTTGGTGAACCGCCCGACCATCCGGTCCTTGTACTTGGGATCCGGCTGAATCGGTCGCTTCGGAACTTCGCGTCGTCGCGGCACGTCATCGCTCCACGGGCGGAGGCCGATGGCCTCCCAGACAAAAAGCGGCGGCCGGACTGCGTCGCTCGACGCGGCCCGGCCGCTCGCAAAAAAACTACTTCGGTCGCCTCGTTCCGTACTTCGAACGGCCCCGCGCGCGATCCGCAACGCCCGTCGTGTCGAGCGTGCCGCGTACGATGTGGTACCGAACACCCGGAAGATCCTTGACACGGCCACCGCGCACGAGCACGACCGAGTGCTCCTGGAGATTATGGCCCACGCCGGGAATGTAGGCGTTGATCTCGCGGCCGTTGGTGAGCCGTACACGTGCCACCTTGCGAAGCGCAGAGTTCGGCTTCTTCGGCGTCTGCGTGAAGACCCGCAGACAAACGCCCCGCCTCTGGGGAGCATTCTGGAGGTCCGGCGACTTGGAACGCGACTTCTGCGGCGATCGCCGGCGCCGAACGAGTTGTTGGATCGTGGGCATCTCTTCTCCGCTGGCCAGACTTACAGACACATCCCCACCGAGCCCCACTTGCGGCATCGAAGAGACCGGAGGAACATGTGCCTCGGGGATCCCTCTCCGACTGCCGGAAGCGGACCGCAGGAAAGTGGTCGAAGTCCTGAAAACCGCCGCATTTTAGCGAGGTTCCGACCCCTGTCAACGCGGCGGAGAGGGGCTCGGGAACGACCTGAAAGCGGCTTGGAAAGCGATCCCCGGGGGCCAACCGGCCCCCAGGGGATTTTTCGGGACGCACCGAGCGGCCCTCCGCCCACGGCTCCGACGCCGTGAATCAGCTCTCGAAGCTCTCGGGCGGCGTTGCCGGTGCTGCCATCAGACCGTCTGCGGGTGTCGCCGGGATCTCTTCCGTGCCGGCCACGCTCAGCTCGCTGGAGGTCTCCTCGACGGGTCCCTCGAGCATGTCCGCGGGCGCGTCCACCTGAATCCCGATCTGGTGGTAGCGCTCCATGCCCGTACCGGCCGGGATCAGGCGGCCCATGATGACGTTCTCCTTCAGACCCCGCAGGTGGTCGACCTTGCCCCACATGGAGGCTTCGGTGAGCACCTTGGTGGTCTCCTGGAAGGAGGCCGCCGAGATGAAGGATTCGGTCGAGAGCGACGCCTTGGTGATACCCAGCAGCAACGGCTCGGCCATTGCCGGCTCTTTGCCCTCGTCGAGCATCCGCTGGTTGGTGTCCTCGAAGATCCCCTTTTCCACATTCTCGCCGACCAGGAAGTCCGTGTCGCCCACCTCCTTGACCTTCACGCGCCGCAGCATCTGCCGCACGATCACCTCGATGTGCTTGTCGTTGATGCGCACGCCCTGGAGGCGGTAGACCTCCTGGACCTCGTCAACTAGGTACTTGGCGAGATCCTTCTCACCCTGGATCTTGAGGATATCGTGCGGATTCGGCGAGCCGTCCATCAGTGCTTCGCCGGCACGGACCCGATCGTCTTCGTGGACACTGATGTGCTTGCCCTTGGGGATCAGATACTCCTTGGGCTCGGCATCCTCGACGTCCGGCGTGACGATGATCTTGCGCTTGCCGCGCGAGTCGGGCCCGAAGGACACCGTCCCGTCGATCTCACTCACGGTGGCGGCGTCCTTGGGTTTCCGGGCTTCGAAGAGCTCGGCCACCCGGGGCAGACCGCCCGTGATGTCCTTGGTCTTGGTGGTTTCGCGCGGCATCTTCGCCAGCACGTCGCCGCCCGCGACTTCGGCGCCCTCGACCACGACCAGGTGGGCGCCTACCGGCAGCAGTGTTCGGTGGAGGGTCGTGTCCTGGGCATCCTTGACCAAGATGCGCGGACGCAGATCCGGGTCCTTGGACTCGATCACCACCTTCGACGAGAGACCCGTGAACTCGTCCACCTGCTCTTGCATGGTCGCGCCTTCGACGATGTCACCGAACTTCACGGTACCCGACCGTTCGGACAGGATCGGGTTGACGAATGGATCCCACTCGATCAGCAGGGTGCCGGGCTTGACGTGTTGGCCATCCTCGATCACGACGTAGGCGCCATACACCACCGGATAGTGTTCGCGCTCGCGACCGCTGCTATCGAAGACGCCGATCTCGGCATTCCGGTTCATGGCGATCTGGCGACCCTCGCGATCCTTGACGACCCGCAGGTTCGTGAACCGGACCTCGCCGTCCGACGTGGCCTCCTGGTGAGACTGCTCCGCACGTCGGGTCGCCGTACCGCCGATATGGAAGGTCCGCATGGTGAGCTGCGTACCGGGTTCGCCGATCGACTGGGCGGCGATCACACCGACCGCCTCGCCCAGATTTACGAGTTCGCCGCGGGACAGGTCTCGGCCGTAGCAGAACGCACATACGCCGTATGAGGTCTCGCAGGTCAACACCGAGCGGATCATCACCCTTTCGATGCCGGCATCCTCGATCACTCGAACCCGCTCCTCGTCGATCTCGACTCCGCTGGGCACCAGGACCTCGTCGGTGAGCGGATCCCTGACGTCGTCGAGAGCCACCCGCCCGAGGATGCGTTCGCCGATGGCCTCGATGATCTCACCGCCCTCGATGAGTGGGCTGGTCTCGATGCCTTTCGCCGCACCGCAGTCCCGCGCCCGGACGATCATGTCCTGTGACACATCGACCAGCCGACGCGTCAGGTAGCCGGAGTTCGCTGTCTTGAGAGCGGTGTCCGCCAGACCCTTCCGCGCACCGTGGGTGGAGATGAAGTACTGCAGCACCGAGAGCCCCTCGCGGAAGTTCGAGGTGATCGGCGTCTCGATGATCTCACCCGACGGCTTCGCCATCAGACCGCGCATGCCGGCCAGCTGGCGCATCTGCTGAGCCGAACCTCGCGCTCCCGAGTCCGCCATCATGTAGATGGGATTGAAGCTCGGAACCTCGGTCTCCTCGCCTTTGTCGTTGATGATCACGTCCGTCCCCAGACGCTCGAGCATCTGGTTGGCGATATTCTCGGTGCAACTCGCCCAGATGTCGATCACCTTGTTGTAGCGCTCACCGTTGGTGATCAGACCCTCTTGATACTGCTGTTCGATTTCCTTGACGTCATCGCCGGCGCCATCGATGAACCGATCCTTGTCCGGCGGGATCCGCATGTCGTTCACGCAGATGGAAATACCGGCCTTGGTTGCGTACTGGTACCCGATCGTTCGCAACCGGTCAGCCAAGATGACCGTCGCCTTGGTGCCGAGACGCCGGTAGGCTTGGTCCATCAACTCGCCGAGCGCCTTCTTGTCCATCACCTGGTTGATGACTGAGAAGGGGATTTCGGACGGAACGATCTCGCGGAGCACGACGCGCCCGACGGCCGTCTGAACCCGCTCGCCGTCGATGCGGACCTCGATCCCTGCGTGAAGAGCGACCTCGCCGGCTTCGTATGCGATCCGAACCTCCTCCGGGTTCGCGAACTTCATGTCGCTGCCGCGGGCGCCGGGCTGCTCCCGCGTCATGTAGTAACAGCCGAGCACGATATCCTGGGTCGGCCCGATGATCGGGCGACCCGTCGCCGGGCTTAGGATGTTGTTGGTCGACATCATGAGCACGCGGGCTTCGATCTGGGCCTCCACCGATAGCGGCACGTGGACGGCCATCTGGTCGCCATCGAAGTCGGCGTTGAAGGCGGCGCACACCAGCGGATGCAGCTGGATCGCCTTGCCGTCGATCAACAACGGTTCGAAGGCCTGGATGCCCAGGCGGTGGAGCGTCGGTGCGCGGTTCAGCAGCACCGGGTGCTCCTTGACCACCTCGTCCAGGATGTCCCAGACCTCGGGGTGCTCCTTCTCCACCATCTTCTTGGCGGCCTTGATGGTGGTGACATATCCCCGCTCTTCGAGCTTCGAGTAGATGAACGGCTTGAAGAGCTCGACGGCCATCTTGCTCGGGAGACCGCACTGGTGCAGTCGCAGCTCAGGGCCAACTACAATGACCGAACGGCCCGAGTAGTCGACGCGTTTGCCCAGCAAGTTCTGGCGGAACCGGCCGGTCTTGCCCTTCAGCATGTCGGACAGGCTCTTGAGAGGGCGCTTCGACGGGCCCGTAATGACGCGGCCGCGGCGGCCGTTGTCGAAGAGCGCGTCCACGGCCTCCTGGAGCATCCGCATCTCGTTGCGAATGATCACGTCGGGTGCGTTGAGTTCCTGCAGGCGCTTCAACCGATTGTTTCGGTTGATGACACGCCGGTAGAGGTCGTTGAGATCACTCGTAGCGAAGCGTCCGCCATCGAGCGGCACCAGCGGCCGCAGATCCGGCGGAATCACCGGAATGATCTCGAGGATCATGTGCTCGGGGTGGTTCCCGGACTCGCGGAAGGCGTCGAGCACCTTGAGGCGCTTCGAGACCTTCTTGCGCTTGGCCTCACTGGTGGCCTCGCGCATCTCCTGGCGCAGGATCTTGCACTCCTCGTCCACGTTGAGAGCCGCGAGCATTTCGCGGATCGCCGAAGCGCCAATACCGACCTTGAACGAATCGCGTCCGTGCTCTTCCCGGGCCTCCAGCAGGTGGTCGTCGCTCAGGAGCTCGCCCAACTGAAGCTCGGTGTCACCCGGGTCGGTGACGATGTGGGCCTCGAAGTACAAGACTTTCTCGAGATTCCGGAGCGAGATCTCGAGAATATTGCCGATACGGGACGGAAGCGACTTGAGGAACCAGATGTGGGCGACGGGCGTGGCCAGCGTGATGTGGCCCATACGCTCGCGACGGACCTTGCTCTGGATGACTACGACACCGCACTTCTCGCACACGACGCCGCGGTGCTTCATGCGCTTGTACTTGCCGCAATTGCACTCGTAGTCCTTGACCGGACCAAAGATCTTCGCGCAGAAGAGGCCATCGCGTTCCGGCTTGAACGTCCGATAGTTGATGGTCTCCGGCTTCTTGACTTCGCCAAAGGACCACTCCTTGATCTTCTCCGGGGAAGCGATGGAGATTCGCAGCGCGTTGAAGGCCAGCGGATCCTTGGGCTTGTCGAAAAGATTGTAGAGATCGCGCAAAGCGTCCTACCCCCTATCGATTGATGTCGTTGTTGGCGAATGCTCGAGTCGCATTGGAAACGCGCTCGTGCATCAGCTCTTGTCTTCTATGAGCTCGACGTCAAGGCCCAGGGCCTGGAGCTCCTTCACCAGCACGTTGAAGCTCTCGGGCAGCCCCGGCTCCAGGGTGCACTCGCCTCTCACGATCGATTCGTAGATGCGGGTGCGTCCCTGAACGTCGTCCGACTTCACGGTCAGGAACTCCTGCAGGCCGAAGGCGGCTCCGTAGGCCTCGAGCGCCCACACCTCCATTTCGCCGAGCCGCTGTCCGCCGAACTGGGCCTTGCCGCCCAGCGGCTGCTGGGTGACCAGGCTATACGGCCCGATGCTCCGCGCGTGGATCTTGTCGTCCGCCATGTGTTGCAGCTTCATCATGTACATCACGCCAACCGTGATCTCTTCGTCGAACGGCTCGCCGGAGCGACCATCGAAGAGGATCGTCTGACCCGAGAGCGGCAGGCCTGCACGTTTAAGCTCGACCCGGATCTCGTCCTCTTTGGCGCCGTCGAAGACGGCCGTCGCCATGTGGACACCGTGTCGGGCACGATTTGCGAGGCTCGCGATCGCTTCGGGAGTGGCCTTGTCGATCGCACGGGTAATGCGTTCGTCCGAATAGATCTCGCGCAGCTTCGCGCGCAGCACCTCCAAGTCGGCCCCGCCCCCGTTCATCAAGGCATCGATCTGCTGCCCGAGTCCAAGGGCGGCCCACCCGAGGTGGGTCTCGAGGATCTGGCCCACGTTCATTCGGGACGGGACGCCCAGCGGGTTCAGCACGATGTCTACCGGCGTGCCGTCGGCCATATAGGGCATGTCCTCTTCCGGCAGGATCCGGGAGATGACGCCCTTGTTGCCGTGGCGCCCGGCCATCTTGTCGCCAACCGAGAGCTTACGCTTGATGGCCAGATAGACCTTCACCATCTTGAAGACGCCCGGAGGAAGCTCGTCGCCCTTGCGCAGTCGCGCGATCTTCTCATCGAAGACGGCCTTGATGATATTGGCCCGGTCCTCCACCGACTCGAGCGTCCGGTCGATCTTCTCCTGCATCTTGGCATCGGTCACCTGGATTTCCCGCCATTTGCGCTGGGGGATCTGGTCCAGGATCTCCGTCGTGATGGTGTCTCCCGCTCGGAGCCACTCGATCTTCTTGCGTTCATCCGACACCCGGTTGGCCGCGATCTTGCCCGCAACTTCGTCACGCAGCTTGCCCAGGGCGGTATCCCGGATGATCCGAATCTCATCCTCCTGATCCTTGCGCAGCCGTTCGATGTCGGACTCTTCGATGGCCTGGGCCCGCTCGTCTTTCACCACCCCACGACGCGAGAAGACCTGGGCTCCGACCACCGTACCGGTCACGCCAGGCGGAACCCGCAACGAAGTGTCGCGCACATCGCCCGCCTTCTCACCGAAGATGGCGCGAAGCAGGCGCTCCTCTGGTGAGAGTTGCGTCTCGCCCTTCGGCGTGATCTTGCCAACGAGGACGTCATCAGGACCGACTTCGGCACCGATTCGGACGATTCCCGATTCGTCGAGGTCTCGAAGGGCGTCCTCACCGACATTGGGAATGTCGCGCGTGATCTCTTCCTTCCCGAGCTTCGTATCCCGGGCGACGCACTCGAACTCATCGATGTGGATCGAGGTGTAGGCGTCGTCCTTGACGACGCGCTCGGAGATGAGGATCGAGTCCTCGAAGTTGTAACCACCCCAGGGCATGAACGCGACCACTACGTTCACTCCCAACGCCAACTCGCCCGCTTCGGTAGCGGGACCGTCAGCGATCACCTGCCCCTCCTTGACCCGGTCACCCTTCTTGACGATCGGCTTCTGGTTGATGCAGGTGTTCTGGTTGGAACGCTGGTACTTGATCAAGTTGATGATGTCGACGTTCGAGCCGGCACCATCTTCCTCGTCAGGCCGAACTACGATGCGACTGGCGTCGACTGACTCCACCAACCCGTCGCGCTTGGCCACCACGGTCACACCGGAGTCGCGAGCCACCACGGCTTCGAGACCGGTGCCGATCAGCGGGGCCCGGGTCCGCAACAAGGGCACGGCCTGGCGCTGCATGTTCGAGCCCATCAGGGCACGGTTTGCATCGTCGTTCTCGAGGAACGGAATCAACGAGGCCGCCACCGAAACCAACTGGTTCGGCGATACGTCCATCATGTCAACTTCGCTGGGAGGCACCATGACGAACTCGCCAGCCCGCCGTGACTGCACCAGGTCCCGGAGGTAGCGACCTTTTTCGTCGATGGGCGCGTTCGCCTGGGCGATCGACATCCTCTCCTCGTCCAGGGCGGACATGTACTTCACTTCGCCCGACACCACGCCGTCGTTGACGATGCGATAGGGCGTCTCGATGAAGCCCAGCTCGTTCACGCGGGCGAAGGTCGAGAGCGACGCGATCAGACCGATGTTCGGCCCTTCTGGGGTCTCGATCGGACAGATGCGCCCGTAATGGGTGGGATGGACGTCCCGTACCTCAAAGCCCGCGCGCTCGCGGGTGAGGCCGCCGGGCCCGAGCGCCGAGAGGCGACGCTTGTGGGTCACCGCCGACAGCGGATTGGTCTGGTCCATGAACTGCGAGAGCTGGCTCGAACCGAAGAACTCCTTGATGACGGCCGAGACCGGCTTGGAGTTGATCAGATCGTGGGGCATCAGCGTCTCGATCTCCTGGAGCGACATCCGTTCCTTGATCGCACGCTCCATGCGGACGAGACCAATCCGGTACTGATTCTCGAGCAACTCGCCGACGACGCGGACGCGGCGGTTCCCCAGGTGGTCGATGTCGTCGACCCGCTTACTGGTGTCGTTGCCGTTCTTGAGATCCACCAGGTACTTGAAGGCACTCAAGATGTCGTCGGGCCGCAGTGTGGGCAGATGACGCAAAGGAATCTGGCGGCTGGGGCCACCGGGACCATTCGGCTGGGAGACCACCAACTCTTCCGGATCGAAATCGAGCTTGTGGTTCAGCTTGAGACGGCCGACCCGCGAAAGATCGTAACGCTCCGGATTGAAGAAGAGGTTCCGGAACAGGTTGGTCGCCGTCTCCACGGTGGGCGGATCACCCGGACGCAGACGACGATAGATCTCGATGATCGCCTCTTCCTGGGTCAGGGTCTTGTCCAACAACAGCGTGTCACGCAACGCGGCGGTACCGCTGGTGAGCGGATCGAGGTAGAGCAGCGAGATCTCATCAATCCCGCGGTCTTTGAGCTGGTCCAGGTGGGCCTGGGTCAGCTCCTCGTTGCACTCGATGATCACCTCGCCCGTGTTCTCGTCAACGATGTCCACACGAGCGACACGCTTCACGGAATCCGTGCGAATCAGATCGTCGATGGTGACCTGGATCTCGGTAATGCCGGCTTCGACGATCTTCCGAACGCTGGCTTCCGTGAACTTCCGGTCCTTACGGACCAGGACCTTTCCCTTCGCGTCCTTGACTTCCTTGGTGCAGCGCTGACCGACCAGAACCTCGGGAACGACCGTCTTGGTGATCTTCTTCCCGTCGATGCGGATGGTCTCCGACTTGTAGAAGTAGGCGAGCATCTCCTCGGGCGTGTACCCGAGCGCCTTCAGCAACACGGTGCCAAAGATCTTTCGGCGGCGGTCGATGCGAGCGTAGAGGAGGTCCTTGTGGTCGAACTCCAGGTCCAACCACGAGCCACGGTAGGGAATGATCCGGCACGAATAGATCTTCTTGCCGGCCGCGCTCACCGTCGTCGAGATCGATGTGTCGTAGAAAATTCCCGGAGAGCGATGAAGCTGCGAGACAATGACACGCTCGGTGCCGTTGATGATGAAGGTGCCGTTCGCGGTCATGATCGGGACTTCCCCGAAATAGACCTCCTGTTCCTTCACGTCGCGGATCGCCTGGGAGCCCTCGGTGTCGTCCCACGCCACCAGGCGGATGGTCACCTTGAAAGGCGCCGCGTACGTCATGCCACGCTGGAGGCACTCCTGCACGTCGTACTTGGGCTCTTCGAGCGTGTAACCGACGAACTCCAGCGACGCGGAATCGTTGAAGTCCTTGATCGGAAACACGGAGTTGAAGACGGCCTGCAGGCCGACGTTCTCCCGCTTCTCCTGCTCCACGTTGAGCTGAAGAAAGCGGTCGAACGTATGCTTCTGGATCTCGATTAGATCCGGGATCTCGATGATCGAGGGGATCTTCGAGAAATCCTTGCGGACACGGAGCATATTTTCCGTAAGGGCGATCATGTCCACGGGCTCGTTTGAACCTCCAAAACAAGGGGCTGGGGCGCAGCCGGACATTCCGGTGTGCTCTGTCGATCCAGCGCCGACTACTTGATGTCGACCTGACCGCCAACTTCTTCGATCTTCGCCTTGATCTTCTCGGCCTCGTCCTTGGGAATCGCTTCCTTGATCGCCTTGGGAGCACTTTCCACTAGATCCTTGGCCTCCTTGAGACCGAGGCCCGTGATGGCACGCACTTCCTTGATGACCTGGATCTTCTTGTCGCCTTGCGAGAGCAGGATGACGTCGAACTCGTCCTTCTCTTCGGCGGCGGCCTCCGCGGCAACGCCACCCCCGGCGACAACCACGGCCGGCGCGGCCGCGGAGACGCCCCACTTCTCCTCCAGGAGCTTGGCGAGGTCTGCCGCCTCCATGATCGTCAGGCTGGACAGGGAGTCCACGATTTGATTGAGATCAGCCATTTTGGTTCAACCCTTCGTCTTGCAGCCCGGTTCTTCCGGGCGGTTCAGGCAGAGGAGCAACTCTGCCGGTCTTATCCTTCTTGACTGCCGTGCGCATTCATCACACGGGCAAGCTGTGCACCGGGCTCCGACACGAGCCGTACGAGCTTGGTCGCCGGCGCCAGAACCAGGCCCACGATCATGCTCCGCAGCCCATCGAGCGACGGAAGCGTGGCCAGGGTCCTGATTTCCTTGGGCTCGACGGCGCGGCCATCAAACACCCCGGCCTTCAACTCAAAGACTTCGTGATCCTTGGCGAAATCCACCAGGATCTTCGCCAGCCCCACCGGGTCCCCGTAAGAGAGGGCGATGGAGGTCGGTCCCTGGAGCTTCTCGGCGAGGTGGGCGACGTCGGTATCGGCCACAGCGCGGCGCAAAACCGAGTTCTTGATCACCTGGTATTCGTAGTCGCCCGCACCTTCGGTACGGATCCGGCGCCGGAGCCGGTTTACCGACTCGACGTCGATACCACGGTAGTCCACTAAGTAGACGCAGGTGGCCTTGCCGAACTTCTCCTTGAGTTCAGCGACCTGCGCCTGCTTCTGGGTTCGCGTCAACACCTTTCGGTCCCCACGTCCGCTAGGACTCCTGCGCCGCGCTCGCCGGATCGATCCGGATACCCGGACCCATGGTGGTCGAGACGGAAATCTTCTTCATGTAAATACCCTTGGTGGTGGCCGGCTTCGCCTTGACCACGACATCGATCAGGGTCGCCGCGTTCGCCACCAACTTCTCGGCATCGAAGGACTTCCTGCCGATGGCGACGTGCACGATGCCGGCCTTGTCGACCCGGTACTCGACCTTGCCCGCCTTCTGTTCGCTCACGGCGTTTCCCACGTCCATCGTCACCGTACCCAGCTTCGGGTTCGGCATGATGCCGCGCGGGCCGAGCACCCTACCCAAGCGACCGACCACGCTCATCATGTCGGGCGTCGCAATCACGCGATCGAATTCGAGCCAGCCCTCGTCCTGGATCTTCTTGGCCAACTCCTCGCCGCCGACATAGTCAGCGCCCGCCGCCTTGGCCTCCTTCTCCTTCTCGCCCTTGGCGAATACGAGAATACGAATATCCTTGCCCACCCCGTGGGGAAGCACGATGGCACCGCGAACCATCTGGTCCGCGTGCTTCGGATCGACACCCAGGTTGATGGCCAGCTCAACGCTCTCATCGAACTTGGGGCCTTCGCATTCCTTGAGCAGCCCGATCGCCTCCGTCAGAGGGTAGACCTTGTCTCGGTCGATGCGCTCGGCAGCAGCGCGATAGCGCTTGGATTGGTTCGCCATGGTCTAGCCTTCCACGTCGATGCCCATCGAGCGCGCGGTCCCTTCGATGATGCGCATGGCCATCTCTACGCTGTGGGCATTCAGGTCGGGCGCCTTCATCTCGGCGATCTCCTTCACCTGATTTTTCGTGACGGTCCCGACCTTCTCCCGGTTCGGTTCGCTCGAACCCTTCGCGATTTTCGCGGCCCGCTTGAGCAGCACCGCGGCCGGCGGCGTCTTCAACACGAAGGTGAAGCTGCGGTCGGCGTAGATCGAGATGACGGCCGGAATGATCAGCCCCTGCTTATCCTGCGTGCGGGCGTTGAAGGTCTTACAGAACTCCATGATGTTCACGCCATGCTGGCCCAGTGCCGGACCGACCGGGGGCGACGGATTCGCCTGCCCGGCGGGACACTGAAGTTTCACGATGGCAACGACCTTCTTGGCCAATTCCGATTCCTCACGCCTTCTCTACGTTCGTGTAATCCAGCACGACGGGAGTTGCGCGCCCGAACACGTGCACCATCACCCGCAGCTTTTCCTTGTCCTCCATCACTTCGTCGATAAAGCCGGAGAAGTTCGCAAACGGACCCGACGTCACGCGTACGCTCTCGCCTTCTTCGAAGGCGATCTTGGGCTTCGGCTTTGCCGCGCCTTCCTGGATCTGCTGGGTCATCCGCGCGACCTCTTCTTCCGAGATCGTCGGCGGCTTCTTGTCTCCTCCGACAAAGCCCGTGATCTTGGGAGTTCCGCGCACGATGTGCCAGGTCTCGTCATCCAGATCCATTCGAACGAGGATGTAGCCCGGAAAGAACTTGCGCTTTGAGGTCTTGCGCTGGCCCTTCACGATCTCGACGACGGTCTCCTTCGGGATCAGGACCTCGTCGAACATGTCTTCCTTACCCGCTGCCTTGGCGCGATCCAGGAGCGCACGCATGGCCTTCTCCTCGTGCCCGGAGTAGGTATGGATGATGTACCAGTGCTTCGACATCGCGTTCTCCAGAGGTCTCGCCTCCTCGCTCACGCTTCCCTCGTCACGGCAGGATCCACCGGACCGCCTGCCCCAGAATCAGATCGACCACGCTCAACGCAGTCGTGATGATCGTCACGATTACCAGCACCCCGATCGTTCCTGCCACGGCTTCCTTCTGCGTCGGCCAGGTAACCTTCTTGAACTCCGAGCGCACCTCGAGCAGAAACTGCCTCGAATCACTGACCCATATTGTCGGGTTCCACTGCATGCTGCTTCCTGCTCGCTCGCTCGAAATTTCCTGCTCGCTCGCTCGAAATGACTGGCAGGCGCGGAGGGACTTGAACCCCCAACCCCCGGTTTTGGAGACCGGTGCACTACCAGTTGTGCTACGCGCCTTCTTTGAGTCTGAGCGGGGACGTTCTTGAATATTCAACCCGGTCCCGGTCCCACCGGATTCCGAGCTTCAGCGAGTTGAATATTCAAGAACGTCCCCGCTGAATCTCCTTTACTCGAGGATCTCGGAGACGACGCCC
>SMVA01219118.1_pt1 | contig 41577 bp, 36 predicted proteins | sample 2456451 | NCBI WGS metagenome assembly SMVA01 (sample SAMN11095933, study PRJNA526329) | marine sediment metagenome | biome: Marine sediment; feature: Surficial sediment; material: Deep marine sediment; isolation source: Hadal surficial sediment | place: Pacific Ocean | collected 2014-05 | depth...
AGTCGTGCACTGTAAAACTGATTACCAACCACCACTACAGGCAGATTGAGTATGTTACCTTCCAGGGTTGATTCCTGCGCCTGTGCAATAGTTGATACCCCTGCTACCACACAAGACAGGATAAGAACTAACCGTTTTACAGAATTCTCAATGGTTTTAGGGTCTGAACAAAGATCCATTGATCGAAGCAACTCCATACAGTATTAAATTTTTGAGATTATTCGTCGCACTGTACAATCTGCAAACTGAACCGTGCGTGAATAGTCAGAATATTTATTGACGCTCAACAACTACCTTATTGAGTTTTCATACTTTCCGTATTGAAGCAATTTCAATAATTTTCTGTCTCGCCAATGTCGACTAGCCCATGACAGTGCAGACTCTCCTCGATCATCCAACCATGTCTTATCAGCACCGGTGTTTAATAATAACTCGATAGTCTCCTGAGATTGATAGGCAGCGGCCCGATGAAGCGCTGTCTCACCTACCATCAAAGCCACCGTTCAATGTCATCGTTTAAGAGATCACGTTAGTGCTGCCCATCTAACATCTCGATGAATACTGCATCGAGGGTTTCTGGATCTGCAGGTAATTAGGAAAAATACCCGAGTTCTGGTTATTTAACTGCTTGAAAAGATTGGGGTTAGGCTTGTTCAATAATATGGCCTAACTTGTAATTCGCCAAATAAGTTAACCTCTCACCGTTAAAGTTGTCAGCATTTCATACTGATTTCCTATCAATTTCATTGGAAATGTCAGGATTTTTAACAGTTCTACTATCTCCATTTTGTAACCTATTGATATTTATTGATAATATTTTTGGAACGCTTCTTGCTACTTACTTTGATGTTAAAGAAGCCGTGTTGAGCAAAAAAGCCCGAATCATGGCCAAAGCAGTGCTGGATTGCTGTCAATTTGACAAAAAGCACGAGGAGTATTGAGATGGTTAGAGAAAGAAGTGTTGATCTGGTAATTTTATTTTTGAACGTTGTAGCGATACTTGTTCTGGTTGCAATTCTCAGCGTAATGATGAATACAGCCAATGCGCGAGATAAAGTCGCAACAACTGACTACTCAGGTGTCGAACTAATAACCTCTAAAGACACCGTATAACTCCTATCAGGCATCAATTAGTTTTACCCGTTGATGCTTATTCCTAAATGCGTATTACGAGGTTAATTTTCGCGTAATAGGTTTAGCACAAAAACCGCATAACACTTCTACTTGTTATCGGTCCATTAAAAAAGGCCCTGCTAAACAGGGCTTTTTTTGGCTTACCAGAATAATAAAACAACCGTCAATCTATTATGGCCTGGTAAATCCCATTACGCAGCCTGCTGTAATCATCAAGGGAGGTGGCAGGAATGATCTGGGTGAGATAGACCACCACCAGATTTTCTTCTGGATCAACCCAGTAAGTGGAGTGATAGGCACCACCCCAGCCATATTCTCCTTCAGAACCCAGAGTGCCCCTGCTTCCAAGATCGTTTACCACTGAGAATCCAAGACCAAAACCCTGTCCAGCGCGGAAAGGAATACCTCCCAGATGGTCGGTTGTCATCAGCTCAATAGTCTTAGGAGACAACAATCGGTTCCCGTTAAATTCGCCCCCGTTCAAAGTCATCTGCAAGAACTTTGCATAATCATGGGCCGTAGAAAGTAAACCCGCACCACCGGAAAAACTCATTCTGGGACCGTTAATATACATACCCTGGCTTTGCATGCCGTCTGACTCGGGTCTGGCCTCAATGCCGCCCCCAGCTTTAGGTCGGTAGACGACGGCAAGACGATCAGCTTTGGAGGGCGGCAAATAAAAATGTGTGTCTTCCATGCCCAGGGGAGCAAAAATCTCCTGCTGAAGAAACTCCGCTAAGGATTGACCGCTGGCCTTTTCTATTACCGCACCCAGTATGTCGATACTGTAACCATAGATCCATTGTTCACCCGGTTGCGCTCGCAGAGGCAATGAGGCCATACGGGTAACCGATTCACCGATTGGCTCATCTTTATTCGCGAAATACCAACCCTGTTGGTTTGCTTTTTCCCATTCGCCTTCGGCAACCCCGCCGGTACCGTAATCAATTCCTGAAGTATGGGTCAATAAGTGTCTCAGGGTAATAGGCCTGTCTAAGGGTTCCAGGCGGTATCTCCCATTTCCCATAGCGACAGCCACTTTGGCATTTTCCCACGCCGGAAAATATCGGCTTAGCCGGTCGCCTATGTCCAGTGCCCCACGTTCATGAAGAATCATAATTCCACTACTGACTATGGCTTTTGTCTGAGATGCTATACGAAAGATAGTGTCCTCTTCCATGGGCAATCCGGCCTCTTTATTGCGCATTCCGTTCGCTGACGAATAAGCAATACGTCCGTTGCGCAGCACGAGCACTACCTGCCCTGCCAGTTTATCTTCTTCGATATAAGAATTAAGTACAGCATCCAACCGTTCCAGCCTCTGGGCTGAGAACCCTAAACTTTCAGGGCGCGAGCGGATAAAATCATCGGCATAAGCGACACCGGAAAGTACGATGCATGCAAGCAATAGATAAATGATGCGTGTCGTGAGTTTATTCATCTCTTAGTCTTCCTTATTATCGTTCGCGCTGTTTGATACTCAGGGGATCACCAGACGCAAGTATCACACAAATTTTCCCAGCGAGAAATTCCGCGTTGAAGATAGCGCTTCCCAATCGCTTCTCAAATTCCAATTTTCATAAGATTTTCGTTTTGAAGTTTGCACAATATTTCAAGAAGAGACTTGGGGGCTGAGGTTTGAGCCGTGCGAGGCAGGGATACCGGGGCCGAGGTAGTAAAATGCTCCTGCATTTTCTGCATTTCAGCCATCCATGGCGGCCATCGATATTGGCGAAGCAAGCGTTTATGAAGCGTAGCTTCAGGTGCAGCTGAACACCGCTCCTCTAAGATGAGTGGCTAGGTCCATGCACGACGTGCTCAATATTAAACCTACAAGTCTCGCACCAAGTAAATAGCTTGATCTGTACCAGAATCAATATGGACTTCTAACTAGTTTTACTTGGAACATAGGTTATACTTCCGCCTCGATTTCAGGAGCAATCACTATCTCTTCTTCTGCTACGAGTTCCGAAGCCGCCAGACCCAGTACCTTCGCTGTCTTTTCAGAACATCAGTTTCGTTGGTTATTCTTAGGCAACGCCTGCTTTTTTTTCGCCATGCAAGGGCAGATGTTGACGCGGACGATTCTTGCCTGGGACCTGACCGGTGAGGCGACTTCACTGGCATACATTAATCTTGTTGTAGCGGTCCCCATTTTGTTTGCATCAATGTTGGGCGGTGCTATTACGGATCGGGTGGAACGTCGACAACTGGTAATCATCGGACAGTGCCTGATTGTTGCTAACGAAGTCTTTATTCTCAGCCTGTTGTTGATGGGCCAACTTCAATTCTGGCATATGTTGTGCACCGCCTTTGTGGCGGGCTGTGCTTTCCCTTTTATCATGCCGGCCCGCATGGCCATTACCGCGACGGTTGTTGGGCCGACCCGTATGCAGAGTGCCATAGCCTTTTCCGCCAGTGTGATGAATTTGAGTCGTGTCGGAGGACCGGCGGTGATGGGTGTGGTGATTGCTCAGTTCACGGTTACTGGTGCCTACTTTGTTTCTATCTTTTTATATGGTTGCGCCATACTGTGTATGTTCGGCGTAAAGCGCAGCCGATCTGCTCAACCGGATGGTCCACGGAAACCATTGCTGGCAGATGTGGCCCAAGGCTTCAGTTATATTCGACACAACCGACCGGTACTGATTTGCCTGTTGTTTGGTTTATTACCTATGCTTGTTGCCATGCCTTTCCAAAGTATCCTGGTTATGCTGGCCGAACAGGCCTGGGGCGTGGGTGAAAGCGGTGTAGGCACCTTGATGGCAATTGGCGGTGTGGGCGGTGTATTAGGTTCTATTTGGATTATCCGCCGGGGAGATATTCCCCATCGATTACAATTGATGCTGAGTTGCACTGTGGCCTTTGGAGTCTTCCTGGCCCTGTTCACTCAAACGGGCAACTTCTATTTAGCTTTTTTACCCTTACTGGTTGCAAACGCCTGTGCCAGCGCCGCACAAACAGTCAATAATGCCTCAGTGCAATTACTGGTGGACGATGCTGTCCGGGGGAGAATCAGCAGTTTTATGATGATGTCTTTTGGTCTGACACCGATTGGCGTATTTCCCCTGGCCATTGCAGCTGACCAGATTGGTGCGGCGAATGCCATAGTTGGTGCCTGTGTGATTCTGCTTCTGGGAGTTGCTGCTTTTTACCTACTAAGTTCCACTTTGCGCAGCCTGGATAATTCAATCTCTAAGGCGCTGGCTAATGTTTCGTGAGTGATTCCATTGACACGGATAATAAGGCTCTACATCGACACCTTTATTGCAAGTTGCAGAGTAGGTGGTTTTTCTCTATCTCAATTACTTATTTCAACAATCTCAATCCATTCGTGCAGTGGACGATCTCAACATTTACCTTTCCCCTTAAACAATACCGAATTACCCGCTAAACGATATAGCCTCTTTATTTGAACTTTCTATCGTGGCTATGGTCTTGTCTCGATCTGGATAATTCCTCCATGCGGGGCCTTGTCAATTCATAGCTGGCTGAATACCCGTGAATTCTCTATTTCACAGTTACCCTGGTACAACTAAATGTTTAAATGGTTTTCACAAATCCATTGCAAATACGGTATTCTCTGGTTTCAGGGATAACAATAAATAACCATGACAAAATCAAATAATTATCGCGCCGGCAGGCATTTTTTGCAGATTCCCGGGCCTTCTAATGTGCCGGACAGCGTCCAGCGCGCGATGGCTCAACCGACTATAGATCACCGTGGCCCGGAATTCCCGGCACTGACCTTTCGAATTCTGGAAAACCTGGCACCAATTTTCAACACCCGCTCTTCTATCTTTATTTACCCGGCCTCCGGCACCGGCGGCTGGGAATGCGCCTTGCTGAATACGTTATCGCCTGGAGATCGAGTACTGGCCTTTGAAACCGGGTATTTTGCTACTCTGTGGAAACAAGTGGCTGAAAAACTCGGCTTGGATATTGAGTGGGTCCCCGGCGACTGGCGACACGGCATTGACCCAGCGGCAGTTGAGGAAAAATTAACGATTGATAAAAACGAGGATATAAAAGCCGTTCTAGCGGTTCAAACTGAAACTTCAACCGGGATTACCAGCAACATAAAGGCTATTCGCGATGCCATTGATGCTGCAGGACACCCGGCACTTTTTTTGGTTGACGCTGTTTCTTCTCTAGCATGCTCCGAATTTCAACACGACGACTGGGGTGTTGATGTTACGGTTAGTGCATCACAAAAAGGTCTGATGCTACCACCCGGCTTGAGTTTTAATGCTGTCAGCGCAAAAGCCCTGGAGTGTTCGAAAAATTCAACCTCTCATCATTCCTACTGGCGGTGGGATGCCATGGTAGAAAATAATAAACGTGGCTACTTTCCTTACACCCCCAGTACGAATTTACTGTATGGACTGGATGAGGCGCTTTCGATGTTGCACGCCGAAGGCATGGAAAATGTCATTGCCCGTCATGGGAGGCTAGCCCACGCTACCCGAGTAGCTGTGGATGCATGGGGGCTGGAAAATGTTTGCCTGGACCCATCCGCTTATTCCAATTCCACCACGGCTGTATTGGTTCCCGAGGGACATGACGCCGACCAACTTCGAGAGGTGATTCTGGATCGATTTAATATGTCGCTGGGAACCGGGCTCGGTAAATTAAAAGGCAGGGTTTTTCGCATCGGTCATATTGGTGATTTTAATGAATTAATGCTATCTGGCACCTTGTGTGGTGTTGAGATGGGGCTGGACATCTGCAATATTACTCATAACAAAGGCGGAGTTAACGCGGCACTAGATTACCTGACGGTAAAATAATTAGATAAACCGGGGCCCTTGGTTGGTTCCTTTACAAAAAGAAAAACTACGGAGCACCCATGGACCCTTCAACTGCTGTCAATACCAGTGCCGCTATCTCATTGATCGGCTTTGGCATCGTAATTTTTCTTCTGTTGTTTTTGATAGCCAAGTGGAAGTGGCATGTGTTTTTTGCCCTGCTTATTCCGATCATTTTTTTTGGCATACTTCCTGGTGTACAGCAGAATAATTTTATCGATGCCTTTGAAAGTGGTTTTGGTAGTACCCTGGGCTCAATCGGAGTGGTCATTGTATTAGGTTCTATTATTGCCGAAGCATTGAAACACACTGGCGCGATACAGGTCATTACCAAGTCCATGGTTGACCTGGTAGGGTCCAAACGCATGCCACTGGCACTAACCTTGAGCGGATTTATTATCGGGGTCGCCATTTTTTCCGACGTGGCTTATGTAATTCTGAATCCCCTGGTACACTCAGCGGCCAAAAGCATGGGGGTAGGTATAGCCGTGATGTCCACCGGGTTGGTTGGCGCGCTGCAATTAACCCATGCCATTGTACCCCCGACTCCTGGCCCGCTGGCCGCCGCCGCTATAGTCGGCGCCGATATCGGTAAGACCATTATATTCGGTAGTATTGCCTGCTTGTTTGGATCGCTCGCCTGTTGGGCCTGGGGCGTATTCGTAGCCGGTCCACGGATTAAGACCATGGCATCCGATGAGTTTCTGGGCACCACTGATGCCGACGCTACTGTGGTTCTCCCGAGCACACTCAGTTCCTATATGCCAATTGTTATTCCGATCGTTTTGATCGGTACTCAAAGTGTAGTATCCCTTTTCCTCCCGGAAGGACATATCCTCAGAACAATATTTCTCTACCTGGGCTGGCCTGTAGTGGCGCTGTCCATCGGTGTGTGGCTGGCCTACCGCAATATAACCAACGACGATGACAGACAGAAAGCCAAAGACCAATGGGTAGAGTCAGCATTGAAAACCTCGGCCATGATTCTTGTCGTAACCGGACTCGGCGGATCACTGAGCGCCATCCTTCGTGGCACGCCGGCAGTGGATTTTATCGCCGCGTTGTTTACCGACTACGGACTACCCACAATACTCCTGCCGTTCGTCATGGGTATCATTGGCAATATGATCACCGGCTCTACAACGGTTGGTGTAATCACTGCGGCGGCCCTGGTTGCCCCAATGTTGACCAGTCTCAATCTGTCTCCAGAAGCCGCCATGCTGTCCGGCGCCTCTGGATCGGTGATAATTAAATACGTAAACAGCAGCTACTTCTGGGTGTGCACCTCCCTTACTCGACTAAGCGTACCTGATGCTGTATTCAGTTACGGTGGTGCAACCCTGGTGGGCGGGTTAACCTCGTTTATGGTGGTGTGTCTGATGTGGGGCGCCGGTTTTATCTGAACATTTGATAAAAAACGGACAACAAAACCTAAAAACGATCGTTGAAATTGAAATACAACAAAACTTGGGGAACCCAGAATTAATTCTATGACCCCTCTAGCTCACAGCCAATTCCACTATCAAGGCGCGCTTTCGTCGGCATGGGTCGGCCTGGCAGGAAAGTCCCATGGGGCCTGGTGGATTAGAGCAGGTTTACTCCGGTAAAAAGCAACAGGCTAAGTTTTACAAGTTAACCCTGGAGTCAATAATCAAATTGGAACAGGCAACAAATCGAAGAGGATGAGGTCCATGACGAGCAAAGCAACAACAGCCGGTATTTCTCTGGTGGTACTACTGGCGATCATGGTCACTGTCTACATATTTGTGACGCCCTATAATCGCATCGCAGGAATCCGCATCGGGGGCAGCCTGACACCTCCCCCAAGTGATTGGACTACAGTCAATAATATCGCGGAGGTACAACTAAAAACGGGCGGATTTCCTCCCTTTGTGGTCAACATTTGGTTTGTCCCCGATGAAGGTGGATTCATTACAGCGACTCGTCCCGATGGCGGTTATTGGGCAAAGCGTGTAAGAGATAATCCCAACGGCCATATTCGTGTGGGAGATGAGACCTACGCGTTAACGGCCACCGAAATACTTGGTGATGAGCGTATTCCTTATCTCGAAAGTTATGGTGGAAAGTACGGAATGCCCATGGGTTTGGATTTTAGCGGCGAAATAGTTACCGGACAAACTGAACCCTTACACACCTGGGAGGTTTTTTATTGGACTCCGCGTTAATCCCTAAAAAGGGTTGAAATCAATAAAGGGGTCTGTGGGATTTAGGCTTAGCCCTTCTAACCCTTTTTTGGCCCGCCTATCAAACACTGGGGTAACTGTATTTTAACCATTATTATCATGGATTAATCGTTATGAAAAAGTCAGCAGTCTCAAAGATTTTGTTTGTCGTATCTTTATTAATTCCCTTGGTTTTGTTACTACCCAACGCGTCAGCCCAGGACGCCCGTCCTTCGCTTTACCAACCTTCGATTAATCCTGATGGCACTGAAATCGCTTTTGTCAGTGGCGGTGATATATGGACAGTTGAGTCGGCAGGTGGTATAGCCCGCGTCCTTATCAGTCACGAAGCGGATGAAGCAAGCCCGTTGTATTCGCCTGACGGTTCACGGATCGCATTCCTTTCTAACCGCGGAGGTGACAATGATATCTATATTATGGATTTCAATTCCGGCAGGGTGAGTAGGCTTACCTATGGAGACGGTCAGGAAGAACTTGATTCCTGGTCTCCAGATGGGTCCTGGATCTACTTTGCTGACAATCGTAATGATCCGGGCGGACATTCTGACATCTACCGGATCGCTTCCACCGGTGGAACACCTATGCAGGTATTGGCCGATGAGTATTCACCTGAGTTTCATGCGGCTGTTGCCGCCGATGGCGAGACCATTGCAATTGCTGCAAATGCCAGAATGGCTCAAGGTCAGTGGTGGAGAAACGGCAGCAGTCACATTGATGAATCCGAAATCTGGATTGTCTCAGACACTAATCCACCGCAATATGTGCGACTAACCGAACCTGGGGCAAAAAGTGTTCAGCCAATGTGGACCAGCTCAGGCGATCTTGTCTATGTGTCTAATAGGTCCGGCACGGAAAATTTCTGGATGCAATCCGTCGACGATAACGAATCAAAAATGCTGACGGATTTCTCCGATGGGCGTGTCCTCTTTCCACGAATTAGTCCCAACTCAAGCCTGATCGTTTTTGAACGTGACTTTCAGATCTGGTCATTGAATATCCCAGATGGACGGCCGATGCCCGTTCCAATCTCTTTGCTTGGGTCTACCCAGACACCTGAATCGCGGGAATTGAACCTGACTAACGGTTTTAGTGATTTAGCGCTTTCACCTGACAGCAAAAAGATTGCTTTCATTGTCAGGGGTGAGGTTTTTGCTGCATCGGTAGAAGACGGTGGTGGAGCGACCCAGGTAACCCGTTCCGTGGCTGCCGAATCGGAAATTACCTGGGCTTCGGATTCGAACCGGATTGCCTACGTGTCGCGCCGCGACGGTGTACCCAGCATATTCCTGTATGATTTTGTCGAGCAGAGTGAAACCCGGGTCACCGGCGGTGATGATAGTGATATCACACCCAGATTCTCCCCTGATGGTAAATTACTGGCCTATGCGCGCAACGGTCGGGAGATTCGTTTATTCAATATTGAAACAGAAGAAGATACATTTATCGCCGATTCCTTGCTTTGGGTGTCACCCTTTTCACCCGCAAATCCCATTGCCTGGTCGCCTGCGGGTGATTGGATTGCCTGGGTCGCTCTCGATGACCGCATGTTCTCCAACATCTGGATTGCTTCGGTTGATGGCAACAATGTTAAGCCCATCTCCGGATTGGCTAATTCAAGGATAAACTCCATTGCCTGGTCGCCGGATGGCGAGACGCTTTACTTCGACACGCAACATCGAACCCAGATGGGGCAGATAGCCGCTGTAGACCTGGTTCCCAAAACCCCTATCTTCAGAGAACAACAATTCATCGATCTATTCGAAGAAGAAACGCCAAGTGAGGAGAGTGATACAACTGATGCAGCGGATACCATGGCTCAGGTCATTCCAGAATTTGATGGTATAAACCGCCGACTCACCCTGCTGCCCGTCGGTGTCAATGTTGGGACGATATCCCTAAGCCCTGACGGCAAGACTCTGGTCTTCAATGCTCGAGCAGAGGGCCAACAGAATCTTTATGCCTATTCGGTAGATCCAGAAGCAACAAGACCGTCGGTGGCAAGGCAACTGACATCGACTCCCGGCAATAAAAGCCAGCCGCTGTTCTCAGCTGATGGAAGTGAATTAGTGTACCTAGCATCAGGGCGCATTCGATCCACTCAATTAGCCAGTGGAAACACGAAAACCATTAACGTCAACGCAGAACTGGATATAGATTTCGATGCGCTTAAAGTGGAGAGCTTCAATCAGGGGTGGTCTTATATGCGTGACCACTTTTACGATTCGGCCTTCCATGGCGCGGATTGGGACCAGGTGAGAGAGGTCTTTGAACCGCAGATTCGCGGCGCCACTACCCGCGCCGAATATTCACGCTTAATGAATATGATGCTTGGGGAATTGAACGCATCACATCTGGGTCATTCGTTTTCATCTAATTCAACCCGAACTACTACGGGTGAACTCGGCTTGCAATTCGATCGCGAAGAATATGAAAACAGCGGGCGCCTTCGTATTACAGCAGTTACACCGCTCGGACCAGCACACGAGGTTGGTAAGCCGGTCGTTGGTAATTATCTTATTTCTGTTGATGGCACTTTAATCAGTGCAGACACTAACCTTGATGCGCTACTGGAAAATACAGTGGGCGAAAAGGTAACCCTGGAAATAGCCGACAATGTCGATGGTTTGAACCTGCAAAAGGTTGAATTGAAACCAATTCGCATACAGCAGCAGCGTCAACTTGCCTACCGTGATTGGGTGGAGCGAAAGCGAAACTATGTGACAGAAGAAAGCGGCGGTCGTCTCGGCTACGTACATATGCAAAGTATGAGCGAAGGGAGCTTGAACAAGTTGTATGTCGATCTGGATGCGGAAAACCACCAGCGCGAAGGAGTCGTTATTGATATACGTAATAACACCGGTGGATTTGTAAACGCCTACGCTTTGGATGTCTTTTCGCGGCGAGGCTACATCACCATGGAGATACGCGGTTATCCAGAAGCTAACGCGAGAAGTATGTTAGGCCAGCGGGCACTTGAACGTGATACGGTGTTGGTGGTCAACCAACATACACTATCCGACGGGGAGGACTTTACCGAGGGTTATAGAGCATTAGGATTAGGACAAGTAGTTGGCGAACCAACAGCTGGCTGGATCATATATACCTCAAGCGCCGAGCTGGTCGATGGCACCAACCTGCGAATGCCCCGGTCCCGAATTCGTGATGCGGACGGTAATAGTATGGAGCGGACACCTCGTAAGGTGGATGTCGAAGTGGTGCGCCCCATGGGAGAATCCTATACCGCCAGAGACAGCCAGTTGGATAGGGCGATAAAGGTTTTGTTGGACAAGTAGTTGAAAGCGGATTAAACAGCTAAAAGTTTCTTCGCCTCACGATACGAGACCATACGTTTTGTGTCTTCGTCCCACAGGCTTAATCTAAAGCAATCAATAATATCCCTCAATGCCAAGGAAGTAATTGGCGGTGACTGCAATTCAGGAATTGCCTTCATAGCTTCAGGTAGACGATAAAATGGAATGCGCACATTCAAATGATGAATGTGATGATAACCAATATTACCCGTGAACCACTCCATGAGTTTGCTCATTCGCATGTAGCTTGAAGATTCCAGCGAAGCTTGATCAAAGCTCCAATCCTCGGGCGAAATAATTTGCATTTGTTTGAAGCTGTGCTGGGCGTAAAAAAGATAAGCGCCAAGCACACTCGAAACAAACATCGGTAGTAGTACCGCAAAAAAAGCAATATCGATACCGCCGAATACAACCAAGCTCGAAATTAGACTGGCATGGGCAAAAATTGATACCACCGAATCCCAATGCTTTTTCGGGTGACACAGAAAAGGGACCAGGCAAACACTAAACGCAAATATCGTGATATAGCCAAATAGCACGACCAGCGGATGACGCTGCAGTCGATAGCCGGCACGTTCGATAAAAGAAGAGGAAAACCAGGTCTTAGACGTAACCAGTGGATAAGCACCAATGCTAGGGTAACTGACCTTGCCGACATGGCCGTGATGATAATTGTGGCTATATTTCCATGAACTGGCCGGAACTAAAGAGAATATGGCATACAGATGAAATATTAACCAAGCCACACGAGAATTTTGCAGGATTGCGCCATGCATATAGTCATGATAGGTAATAAAAGCACGCAGCATCAGCATTGCACCAAATAACGAAAGTAGTATTCGTATCGGCCACCAGGGCGCCAAAGCGGCGCCAGTTAAGACCGTGATCAACAGGACAAAGATTGAGCCGACATGCCACCAGCTTTTCGCTCGTGACTCCTGGGCGAAGGGCCTGGTAGCCTCTATAAGATCGCGCCCTACGCGCTCGCTGGCACGCTCTAGTACCAACTTAGTGTCAACTGAAGCGGACTGATTGCTAGGTAGTTTGGATTGAGATTGAGCTGGGCTAGCTTTGCGACTGATCTTTTTCGACATAACAACAAATTCAAAAGCTTTTGGTTATCATTAATTTGATCGGCATTATTGCTTATATCGCTGCTGATAGCGATTCTATGAGCGTATATTTTTTGAGAAATTGGGATCAGAACACATTTATTGTGGAAGTGTAAATCTATTCAATGCCAGGTTAAATGACAGAGTACAAATTATCGATAGTATTATGACATGTACCTTTCGCGGGGTTACGATCAGACTGACAAATACCGTCCCAATCGTCACAAACGGAATGACTCCGGCGTAAAATCGCTGAAGTAGCCCTCACGCCGTTAGCCATAATTAAAGAGACAGCAATGGAATTCGGATATTGTCATGTTGGCCCATCCCTATTAAAGGGCTCGGGTCAAATTGATATTGACACGGTTAATCCAAGGTACGCTGGCTCTATCGATTCATTCTGATCCTTTAGATTCAAGTTCCCTAGTTCCCCTCATCTCATCGATCGCCAGATCCTTATCGACCTCAATCAGATGGCGGCTACAAGTTGTTAAGCACTGGGCAGACCTGCCGTTGTATTGGAGGAAATACAATCCGGCTGACCTGGTTTCAATAGTAACTGGAGTCCAGTATGTACCGGGATTCAAGCTTTCATGGCAGGCCAATTGATCATCAGTCGACGCGCTGAATGAATAGTAACCGGGCTGAACCTTCAACAGTGCGAACGAGTTTTCCGCAAGTCTGAATTGCGTTACCCCATTCACCATAATATCGGCGTTCATCTGTCCCAGGTTTACGCATCCGGTCTCGGCGGAATAAACGTAAATGAGTGACAAATATTTATCCTCAGCGGCCAAACCATTGAACCTTTCACCGGTGTAGCTTACACAAGATAGGAGAAACAGAAAGCTAGGGAACCCAAGATAAAACATCACTGTTCTCATTAAATAACGACTAACTATCAAACTTTATTCCTTTATTTCTCAGTTATATGCTTGCCAATTAGCTCGAGCATTTCAGTTTTGCCAGAAAATCTCCTAAAAGTTGTTCGAAACATGGAGTTCCTCAAAGCACTCTTGAGATTATTCCGCAGGTTCCACCGGAATCCCTCTCCAATGATCTTTACTGATTCTATTCGGTAATAATATTGATTTGCAACCGCGGCCCGCCAATCCAGATTGAGCTCACTAAAAAGGCGTCGAAGGGTTCAAGTATTAATCCTTCCGGCCCCATTATAAGAGGCATAGTGGCCCTCAGGCTGATTATGCTAGACTCTTTCACCTAATAAAAATTAAAAACAGGAACCCGGTTATGGGTAAGCTGTTAAGTGAGCTAACAAGGAGCAAGAGATGAAAAGTCTAGCAACATCTAAATATAGACCTAAGGTATCCTCGAACCGCTTTAACTTATTTACTCTCTTGGTAATTTTCTCAACTTGTTTCGCGATGACAACTCAAGCCCAGGAAAACCCCTACCAGGTTATCTATAACTGGGGTCAACTTCCGGACGGTCGACCGATGGGTGTGGTAACGGGAGTCCAACCGGACCCTGACGGTGAACATATCTGGATTTTGGAACGCTGTGGGACTAATCAATGCGCTGGTTCGTCCCAGCACCCGATACACAAGCTGGATAGGGAAGGTAACACGGTAAAAAGCATAGGCGCAGGGCTGTTTGCCTGGCCCCATGGTTTTGCTATGGACGCTGATGGAAATTTCTGGGTAACCGAAGGTGCACCGGAGGGTGATGCTCGGGGTGAGCCTGGTCTGGAACGGGGAATGGGCCATCAGGTGATAAAGATCAATCAAAATGGCGAAGTGCTTATGCGCCTGGGTGAAGCGGGAGTACCAGGCGATGATGACAGTCATTTCAATGGACCCTCGGCGGTGCTGATAGCACCCAATGGCGAGATCTGGGTCGCGGATGGACATCGCGGTGGCAATAATCGTGTATTGAAATTCTCTAATGACGGTCGATTGCTGTTACAAATCGGTGGCGGTATAGAATCTTTAAGCCGGGAAAGTGGTCGTTTTAATGATCCACATGATCTTAAGATGGATACCCAAGGCAGACTTTTTGTCGCGGACCGTGGCAACAACCGCATCCAGATCTTCAGCCAGGACGGTGAACTGCTGGATATCTGGACTCAATTCGGACGACCCAGTGGTATGTTCATCGATGCAAACAATACGCTCTTTGTTGCCGACGGCATGTCGGGCGAACAATGGAATCGCGGGTGGGAGCGCGGCATCCGCATCGGCGATGCCAACACTGGTTTTGTAACCGAATTCATACCCGACTACGAAGTTCCAACTGGAAGCGGCATAGAGTTTCTTGCGGCCGATGCTGAGGGCAACATCTATGCTGGTCAAGTAGGTCGCCAGAGATTTGAGAAATATGTGCGGGTAAGACCATAGACCAATAGAGAAATCTGGATGAGCATAGGCAGTATTGCAATTACATCGCTGATTCTTATTTTATTGCTCGTTGTTGTGTTTTATGGTGACAGAGGGAATTAGGCTAAGTGTTCTCTTTTGACCCTAAGTCGATCCGAAATTCTTAATACAAACAAATTAATAAGTTGATCGATGGAGAGAATACTATGCGGCTTACCCATCTGCTCATTTTTCTAACTCTCAGCTGCTTGATGCCGAATGTGTTGGCTCAAGCCCCCTTAGTACCAGTTACCGATAGTGTATTTATCGAAGACCTCACCTGGCTAGAGGTTAGCGAGGAGATCAGTAGCGGTAAAACAACCATTATTGTTCCGACCGGTGGTACTGAACAGAACGGTCCTCACATGGTGCTTGGAAAACACAATTACCTGGTAACTTACAAGGCGGGTGAAATTGCCAATCGACTGGGGGATGCTCTGGTTGCTCCGGTTGTAGCCTACGTCCCTGAGGGAGAAATTGATCCGCCGACCGGTCATATGCGTTTCGCTGGAACGATTTCAATTCCGCAGGATGTTTTCGTACAAGTACTCGAGTACACGGCAAGAAGTTTTAAACAACACGGGTTTCTTGATATTGTTTTCATAGGGGACAGCGGAGGCAATCAAACAGGACAGCAACTTGTATCCGAACTGTTAAATGAGGAATGGGCTGGCACGGGTGTTCGCGTTCATCACATTACGGCGTACTACCCCGGCCGCGGCGATGATTGGGTTGTAAGCCAGGGTGTTAGTGCCGAAGACGTTGGCAGCCACGCAGGCACACACGATACATCGTCGTTGATGTACCTTAATCCGTCAATGTTACGCTTCGACAAAATGTTGCCGGGAAGCAGTGGGGATGGACAGGGCCATACAGGCGACCCGGCAAAATCCACGGCCCTCTTTGGCCAGCGTATTCTCGAAATGCAGATAAATGATGCCAGCGATCAGATTACTGAGATGAGAGTAAGTAAACGTCAGTAAGGCTAGAGTTTCAATCAGCACCTCTACCTGAGTTGAAGGTATCCGCTAAACTATTTTGTGGTTGAATTCACCGTCTTTGTCTGCCAAAGTGAAGCTGATGTCGTTACCGATAAATCAGACTGGGCATAAAGTTTGTGAATCCGCAATAGTTTCAATCACTAACTGATCTTAAAAAAATTCGACCGTTCAATATTTGATAATTAGAAAAGTAGCGGATATTCACATAGTTACGAAACACAAAATTGTACAGGCCGGAAACAGTGAAGGAACATAGTTTGGGCCGAATTTTTTTACCCCACTTTTTAACTTAAGGAGAATATCCGTGCGTCGAATTACTGCTATTTTCGCTTTATTCTTTATATTGATCGCTGGTATCCCTACTTCCTTTGCCGATGTTGTCAGCTCAGATGAAGTAATGGTTACCGAGCAACAACGATACAATCAACAACAGCTATTATCCTTTGTCGATAGCGATGCAGTTAAGGCTAAACTTGTTGCGCTGGGGGTTGATTCGATGGACGCTAAGAACCGCATTGCCAGTATGACTGGCTCTGAAATTGCGGCTCTAAACAGCCAAATACAAGAATTGCCGGCTGGCGGTGGAGTGGTTGGAACAGTCCTGACAGTTTTAATCGTTCTTGTTGTATTGGATTTAATTGGTGTGACAGATGTATTCAGCTTCATTGATCCAATCAGCTAAGACAGTATGGCCTGGATTCGTGTCAGTTGAATGCAGACAAAGTTTGAATATTTACTTCAAACAAGCAAATCCTGGAACCGGCCTTATGGCCGGTTTTTTGATGTTGTTTCAGGCCTGCGTATCGGCGCCTCAAACAAAGTTATTGCTGCAACAATCCATAAGTCTTCCCCCGTTTTACGAAATACAAAATGTGCCTTTTTTCCCTCAAGAGGACTATTTTTGCGGACCCACAACCCTGGCTGAAATACTCCAATTCTATGCTTTGGATATTGAGCCAGAAACGGTTGCCCCCAACCTTTTCATCCCCGGCAGAAAAGGAAGTCTGCAAATTGAAATGGTCTCTTCTATCAGGCAATTCGGCCTGTTGGCCTACGCTGAACAAGGCGATGTGGCCCAGCTTCTGTCTCTGATTAACGAAGATATCCCCATCATAGTACTGCAGAACCAGGGCCTATCATGGTATCCCCTTTGGCACTACGCACTGGTTATTGGCTATGACCTGGAAGCCGAAAAAATTATTCTGCATACTGGTGTTAACGAGGGTCGAATTGTTGCTATGGATTTGTTCGAGAGCACCTGGAAAAAAGGCGACTACTGGATGCTTGCCGTGTTGCCACCAGAGAAAAATAGCAAGCACTTTGATCCCTTTTTGTATATCAGCGCGGCCCAGGATTTAATGGCAGTGGGACAAGAGCAAGCTGGAATCAAAGCATTGGCATCAGCTTCTAATCAGTGGTCGGAATATTGGTTATCTTATTTTCTGTTGGGAAATTATTACTTACAGGATAGCCCTGGCGATGCACTTAACTGGTTCCAAAAAGGATCGGAGGCAGGCGGAAACATTCCTTCCTATCTCAATAATTATGCCTATGCGGCACTTTACAATGATTGCGCACCCCAGGCCTTGGAATTGATTCAAAGAGCAATTGGGCTTGATCCGGATAATCCCACCCTTCAAGACTCGTTAACTGACATTCGCCAAGTGCTATCCGAGCAACAGGTTGAGCAGACAAATCTCAATTCTTCCTGCTCAATTTAAAATTCAGGATCAGAACCCTATTTTTTAATCGGGATCTGACCTTGAGGTATCCCCACAAAATTTAGTGTTCATTATGTGGATGTTGTAGTCCAGAGTGAGTGGGTTCAGGAACGTCTGAGAGAATGCTCTGGCTCAGGGGGTTCTGTTAACTCAGCTACTTGCACCCCTCCGGGGTTCCCTCAATCCCTCGGGAGCCTGAAAAACGGTCTCCCTCGTTCATTCGGTGCGGCGCTTCATTGCTGAGTTAACAGAACCCCCTAATCCAGCGCTTGCAGTGACTAGCAAGCTTCGTGTAACCAACATGTTATTGTCTGTTTACGAACTAAGGCACTACTTTCTGAAGACGTAAACGATTTTATTGTCCGTTAACTAACCAAGGCACTATTTTCTGATGACGCTAAAATTTTATTGCCTGTTAATGAAGTAAGGCACTATTTTCAGAAGAGTCACAAGCCTCTGCGACGACCCTAGTTCGAAGTTGAATATAGTCGATCTAAACACTGATCCAAGGCAACGGGTGGGACTGTGGTGTAGCGGCAATGATAGACAAGCGCCGAGCGCAGAAAAATGACCGCTGTCCAGGGCATTTTTCGCAGAGAGGGCACCCTGGAGGGGCGCGGTCTGCCGCCTAACCACGGTGCCACTCGGTGCCGTTCGAAGACACCGCGATCATCTGCGAGGGCAAGTACTAGGAAAGGGCATCCCAACTCTTGTATGTGCACGACATGCCTATCCCCTATGTTACTGAACTGGCGATCTATTTTTGGGGGATAGGGTCTGATCCCTTTTCCCTGATTTTTCTCAGTTTTTTTCTCTCCAGCACTGACAATTCAGCCGACAAACTCTCTATGGAAGAACAAATACTTACACTGGAAAATATCAGTAAGACTTACGGTGAGTTCACGGCAGTCAAAAACATCAACCTGACTATATCTAGAGGGTCAATTTATGGCTTTCTCGGACCCAATGGTGCTGGTAAAACCACTACCATCAGGATGATTCTGGATATCATTAAACCCACCGCCGGTAAGATAACAATACTTGGTGAATCCTCAGCTCTAAATGTGAGACATAAACTAGGCTACCTGCCTGAAGAGAAGGGCCTTTACAAAAAGATGAAGGTTCATTCAGTCATTTCCTACTTTGCCATGCTAAAAGGCATGACAAAAAGCAAGGCCCAACAACGAGCCAGTGAACTGTTAGAAAAATACGGACTGAAAGACTTTGCCCAATCTAAGGTAGAGTCATTGTCCAAAGGTATGGCGCAAAAAGTTCAGGTTTTGTCAGCAGTAGCTCATGATCCGGAGCTGGTTATTCTTGACGAACCTTTCTCCGGGCTAGACCCAGTTAATCAACAGGTTCTTGAATCCCTGATTAGTGATATGGCTGCCGCTGGTAAGACGGTTATTTTTTCGACCCACGTAATGCAGCACGCCGAAAGACTGTGTGATCAAATATTACTCATTGCCAAAGGGCAGAAAATTTTTGATGGTACGGTAGCCAAAGCAAAGGCGCTGATCCCGAGGCGCATTATATTGGAAACAAGAGACAAGATTGACAGTCTGCATTCACTTGAGAATCTGAAAGAAATTAGTAATGTAGCCGTCGAACCTGGCACCGATCCAACTTACCTAGTGCAGATACCGAAAGATGTGCACCCACAGGACATTCTGAAGCACTGCTTCGATAACCAGATTTCACTCAGCCGTTTTGATTATGCTGAACCGAGTTTGCACGATGTTTTTGTTCATCTAGTTGGTGATGAAGCCAGGGAGCAAAAATTCAGATGAGAATTGTCAGGCTAATTGCATGGCGCGAATACATGGAAAATATACGCACCAAGGGTTTCTGGATAGGCATACTTATTATGCCGATTATGTTTATCGGTATCTTTTTTGTTCAAAGCACTCTGTCTCAGGCAACACCGACCCGCTATTACCTACTGATAGACCAGACTGGCCGTTATCAGGAGGCAGTACAAGCTGCAATTGACTTAGAACATCAACGGCGTATTTTGCAGGAATTTGTCGGCTACCTTTTGGATTACAGAAAGGACGCTGACCTGGAACTCACAGCGGCTAATGCCACTTCGGCTGCCGATCAGCTTGTGGATAACGTTGGAAATGACGAGGTCAACGCGCTGAATGAATGGTTTGAAAGCGGAGGGCTTGATTTTGCCTTAACCATGGCGGCGCCCTATCTTCGGGAAGACGCCCCGTCGTTCGTGCGTCCAGAACGGCAGTTTATTGAAGCAACGCTTCCGCCAGACATTAACGTTAATGGAAAGCCAGAAGAGATCATTGAACAATTGCGTCCTTATCTGAATGGAAACCGAGAGGTATCAGTCAATGGAATAACCGGGGAATTATTTGCTCTTATACTGGTGCCAGAAGAGGTAGACAACTTCATAGTCAGACCGAACACGATGCCTATACAAGCTGGCAATGCCCGTGTCGGCGTACAGTACTGGGCAAGAAACCTGACAGATACTCGACTACCAGATGCGATTGAACGGAGCATCAACAGGGAAATCCGCAATAATGAATTTATCAGAAACGGTGTAAATACCCAATTAGTAAGAAATATTCAACGCACCCGTCTCCCCCTCAGTAGACTGGATCCGCAGGCAAACGTGGGAGAAGAAGCCGTCAGCATGGCTGACACCTATCAACAATATGCACCTATTGGTTTTGTTTACTTTATGTTCATTGTGTTGATGCAGAGCGTGCAATATTTATTGAGTAATACGATCGAAGAAAAATCAAATCGAATTATTGAAGTTTTATTGGCCTCAGTTACGCCAGATGAATTGATGATGGGAAAACTGCTGGGGATAGGGCTCAGTAGTTTAACGACAATTACCATGTGGATATTGTCCCTGATCCTATTTCTATTTTTTTATCAAACGCCCGAGACCGAAGCCATTACCAGGATTCTGCAAGTTGTTCTTGGTTCTGAATTAATTCCATGGTTTGTGTTTTACTCGCTGGCGGGTTACGCCCTCTACTCAGGCATTTTCCTGGCGATAGGCAGTCTTTGCAACACTCTGAAAGAAGCGCAGATCCTGATGATGCCGGTCATACTTTTATTAATTGTGCCCATTACCATAATGCCGTTTGTTGTTCTGGACCCTAATAACACGGTATTTCGAGCAATGTCCTGGTTTCCGTTGTTCACGCCATTTCTGATGATGAACCGTGCAGCGGCAAATCCACCTATGATCGATCTCATCGGCACAACTATTCTACTGGTGGCAACAATAGTCTTTGTTCTGTGGCTGTCGGGCCGTGTCTTTCGGCAGGGTGTCTTGCGTACTGGCCAACCCCCCAGGCTGTTGGAACTACTCCGGCTAATGAGGAGAAATGGCTAGGGAACTTAGAACTTTCTTCCATGTTGGGTATCGTCATCGTGAATAGGGCGACTGAACAATCCGCAGTGAACGCATTTCCTGGTAACAAAATTTAAGAAAAAACTTTTAACATAAAACTGTCCATCACAGCCTGGACATTTCTTGACTACCATGTCGATAGCAAAAACCGCATAAACCGCCATATACACAAACATAAACAGTGAGATATTACGACCTTGATTTAACAGCATTATCAGAGCGATCATATAAAGCGGTAAGGTGTAAAAACAGACCATTAAACGACTTCTAGCCTGCCCAACCTTGCGTAGGATCTGTTGCTTGTTACGGTCACGGGTAACAGTTTCGGGGTTCCCCGGAATTTTTTCACCGTTGGTCGACACTAAGTGTCCTCTTTGGTTTTTCGCTGTTTTAAAACTACCCCATCGATTACCTAATAAGAGTAGCCAAATCCTATACTTAAGTACATGAACCGTAGAAGGAACTTCTTACTAAGTCTGTAGTTAATCAAGAAGCGTTCTGACCAATTGAAAGGCGCCGATAAAACATAGAACCACGGCCAGTAATCGGTTAACTATCAGGCCACTTTGCCGTAAATGGGTTTTTAGATATTGGCTGATCAAAACAAATCCCGACAAGGCCAATAGCTTGCCAAAAAACACACCGGTTAGGAACCCTCCCAGGTAAATTCCTGCATAATTAAACGTTGTATATTGACTAATTGCGGCCAATGCAAAAATCCAGAAGGGAATTGCCTGTGGATTCAAGGCGGCAATCAGGAATCCGGTTTTTAATTCCGCACCAACCGGCTCGTCACTTGCCTTTTTTGCTTCACCCGGTTTGTGCTTCCAGACCACTATTCCCAAGATGATAAATGCTGAAGCAATCAATAAGCGCAAAATGGTATTGGTTTCCAGGTAGGTGCTGACTACCATACCAAACGAGAGTGCTATCAGCGCCTGAAAGACTTCTACTACTGACGCTGCCAGAGCCACTTCAAGACCGCGCAAATAGTTTTTGTCTACAGTGATTTTTACCACAGCCAAATTGATGGGACCAAACGGTAGTGTGCCTGCAAAACAAACTACAGTGCCGATCAGGAAATAGCTAAGCAGGTTCATATCCATCGTTAGGTTGATCCAGGAAACAGTCGCACAGGCTTCCCGCGGTTACAGTTGTTACTTGTATCCTGCTGCCTGCAGGTTGAACAGTGTCGCATACTGACCATCGCTGCTTAGTAAGCTTTGATGACTCCCTTCTTCGGTAATTTTCCCCTTTTCCAACACAATTATATGATCCGCCATCCGTACTGTAGAAAAACGATGTGAAATTATGATGGATATGCGGTTCTTGGTGAGTTCACGAAAGTGAGCAAAGATTTCTGCCTCTGCTTTGGCGTCTAGCGCTGCCGTGGGTTCATCTAGAATCAAAACGTCCGCCTCAGAGCGCATAAATGCCCGGGAAAGCGCTATTTTTTGCCACTGACCTCCCGACAATTCGTTACCGTCTTTGAACCAGGTGCCAAGTTGAGTATTAAATCCTTTGGGCAAATCTTCGATAAAATCTGATGCCAACCCTTTTCTCGCTGCTTCTGATATTCGAGATTGATCGTCAATATTTTTAACATCACCGATACCGATATTTTCACCAACCAATAGCTGATAACGCGCAAAATCCTGAAATATTACACCTATTTTCCCCCTTAATGTATCCAGGTCCCACTCATTAAGCTCTAAGCCTTCAAATAATATTCTGCCTTCTGTTGGGTTATACAAACGTGTAAGAATTTTAATAAGAGTGGTTTTACCGCTGCCGTTTTCACCAACAATGGCCATACTCTCCCCCGGCTTTATGTGCAGGTTTACATCATCCAAGGCCGGTTTGGTACTTCCGGGATAGTAAAAACTAACGTGTTCGAAACGAATGCCATCATCCGGATCCGGACCGGCTACTTTGTTGCCAGTTTGTTCTCCCACTTTATAAGAGAGGTACTCTGTGAGATTGGATAGATACAAATTGTCTTCGTACATTCCATTTATTGAAGTCAGGCTGGCAGTCACTGCAGACTGGCCTTGTCTGAACAAAGCAATATACATTGTCATTTGACCAATACTAATGGTAGTAGCTATTGCCGCAAATGCCACCCAACCGTACGCAAAATAGAACGCCGCACTGGTAAACAGCCCAAGCACATAACCCCAAAGCCCACGACGCAAAACAAGGCTTTTATCTTCTTGGTATATTTTTTTGAATATATCTACATAGCGTTTCAGAAACAGCTTACCCAGATTAAGAAGCTTGACTTCTTTTACTCCGTCTTCGCGGGTCAATACCATTTCCAGATATATCTGCACTCGCCTCTCAGCAGAGCGACGTCGATAAATTCTGAAAGCTTCACCGGAAAACTTGGCTTCGGCAACGAATGCAGGAACACCGGCTATTCCTAATAACATTACAGCATACGGTGAAAATTGAAACAGAAGTGCACCGACTGTAAACAGTAAGATAAAATCCTTGATGACATCGAAGGTTTTTATAACCAGACTCAAAGGACGGCTGGATGCTTCCCTGCGAGCGCGCACCAGTTTGTCGTAGAACTCAGAGTCTTCAAAATGAGCTAGTTCTAGAGTCAAGGCTTTCTCCAGGATCATTACGTTGATTCGATTGCCCAATAACACTCGTAATATGGACTGGCAAACAGAATTAATACGTTGCGCCCCGGTCAGTATCACCACCAATCCCGCTTCCAGTAGTACATAAAACAGCACTTCATCCCTGGCCTGCTCACGTATGTCTCCAGGCTGCTGAATTGCCGTTACAACAGCATCCACAATGAACTGTCCTACGTAGGCGATGGCGGCCGGCATAACGCCGGTAACTAAAGTGGCAAAAGCCAGAATAATGGTCAGCGACGCGCTAGTTTTCCAGACAATATCCAATGCTAGCTTGCTGTACTTGAACGCTGAGAAAAACTTGGCAAGTTGATTTACGGGGGGTAGTTCCTGCAATGTGGATCCAATTGATACGGTGATAAACAGTAGTTCAGATAAAGAGCTAGAAAAACAAAAAGGGGGCCAATTTAGCGAGCCCCCTGATTGCTGAACGGATCTGATTGAAAAATCAGATGGGTATTATGTCAACGTGCTAACTTAATAAGATACCAGATTGACCTCTGCCTAAATCTTAATTAATTTCAACACCATCCTGTCCGTGTTTCTACCAAGGCTTGGGTCAAACGGCCCGACGCTGTGATCATCAGCCGAATTATCCAGAATATCGCTGACGCTAACCAGTGCAAACCCAGACTGAGTCAATGCTTTTACCAGTTCATCAAATGCAATACGGTGCAGAGTCTGATTGTCGGCGCCAGGTGTGCCCTCGTGATCAATAACCCCAAGAATTCCACCTGGTTTCAAGGTCGCCATGGTCTGTGCCAGTATATCCTGTGCCCCTTGCGGGTTGCTGTTATGAAAATCGTGAAAATTCAATGCGGTTATCGCGAAATCAACAGAGTTAGCCGGTACATCAGAAATATCACCTACTTGTTCAACATTTGACAAGCGCGCAGCGCGAGCATCGGCCGCTTCGGCTGAACGCCCGCCAGGTCTGTTCTGCATGAGTACAACACCATTGTCGCCAACCGCATAGGACAAAACTTCGGTATACCAGCCAGCCGAGGCATTAATATCCAGAACTGTCATGCCTGCTTCCAGGCCAAGAAAGTCAAGAACGGCAGGGGCGTTTCGACTGGCATCCCTTGCTTTATCTTCGGCAGGGCGATCAGGGTTTGCCATCGCACGCTCAAGAGCTGCAGTATCCAATGCTGATGCGTTACTGCAAAACAAACAAGTTATGGCAAGGAGTGAGAGAATCGATTTCATATTGAATACCTTTTAAAGAATATTTCTCGTCAATTGACTATTGAACTACCAAATAGCATAAATTCCTATGCAAGGGCTCAATTTGTAGGCCATCAGGCAAAAATACAACGAATTGTCTATACCTGTTTATTCAGAGCAGATGCACTATGGACTGGCAAGAATAAACCAAGCAGAATCAGGAGTACACAGTTCTTGGACGCCTCAACGCAGCAAGAAGGTAACTGGTGGTAGTTAGGGCGACTCAATAGGCTGAAAAGAACTTGAGTCGAGTCTACTGAATCAAACCAACGGCAAAAAAAGGCCGCTGGGCTACGCGGCCGTCAGGCTTACATAGGTCATCTTATTATTAGTGTAATCGATGGGCTACCATCAATTCCTTTTCAAACAACTCCTTTACTTTAAGGAGTTCGCTAACATCGTCTTCTGTTTCCATCAGCGGCAGATGGTTCTCTATATCGTTAATGATATTGGTAATGCTGCCGGTATCAAGGGCACTTATGTCCACTTCAAATGGCCACATCTGGTCGTTTGTCATACCTGAACTTCCGAGGTTTAATCACTAAATTATGACTGCCAGGGATACTATCGACTGACATTAAGAAATCTCCATAAGAATATCTTATATATGGATTTTTTTGATTTTTATCAGGATTATTCCTATGCTTATATAGGCCCTTCTATGCAAATTCCAAGGTCGGGTCAGTCTAAGACTCGAGCCAAGGAAGGGGCGGCCGACTAAGAGTCCATAAAAACAAGTATCCAAGAGAAACTGGATGAATGCTTTAATAGAGTCCTGGGCGAAATTTGTTGTTGCTCGGCGGTATTTCGTAATAATTATTACTTTATTGTTAGTTCCTTTAATGTTGCTGACCGGCAGGGCTATTCCATTTGACAATACTACCGAACGTTACTTTGTCGAAGGGGATCCAACTCTGGTGGATTTCGAATACCTTATCGACCTGTTTGGCGACTATGAATACCTCATCGTTGGGGTCGAAGCAATTCCACAATCTAACGACATTTTTCAGGTTGAAACCCTGCGGGCAATTTCCGCGTTAACTGAATTTTTTGACTCCCACCAGTATGTTACACAAGTTCGTTCCCTTACTAACTATCAATATACCCATGCAGATGGTGATGATCTGAGTACGGATTATCTGGTTGATGATATTAATTCACTGGAAAACAACCCTAATGCCATAGCGACTATAAAAGCCATTATTGCGGACGAGGAAATGGCTATTGGTACTCTAATTACGGAAGATTTCAAACACTCAAGGATTACCGCAAGGGTAGAGTACCGAAATGACACGGCCGCACATAAGGTGGAACTGGCGCAGGATTTTTATCAGTTCATGTCCGATGAAAATATGGTCTCGGAAAATTATATCCTTCACTACTCCGGTTATCCTTTGTTGAGCGAACGATTTGAAACTCTAGCCCAGGAAGACCTGGCAATTTTAATCCCGGTAATGGGTGTATTAATGCTATTGATGCTGTATATCAGTTTTCGTTCAATAGTGGCTGTAGTCTTACCAGGCATTGTTATTGGAATTGGCGTTCTCAGTGTAAACGAAATTCAAAGTTACCTCGGATCACCACATACGACAGTGGACCAGGCTTTGTTGCCCACCATGATTATTATCGGTATCGGGATAACCGTACATGTAATGTTGGAGTTTTATCACTTCTTGGGCAAATACAATGACGGTAAAACGGCTGCCGAACAAACCGTAGTGCATCTGTGGAAACCTGCATTGTTCACTGCAATTACCACCTCGGCAGGATTTTGTGCAATGTCTATAATAAAAATTGCCCCAATCAAGGACTTTGCTATCCTGGGTACCATTGGACCAATGGTACTGTTCTTGTTTGCTCTTACGCTATTGCCGGCACTGCTAAGTTTTGTTTCTTACTTGCCAGATAAAACAAGAATGGTTTTATCCACTGGATTTATCACCCGTGTTACCAACAAGCTTCCTGATTTCACCCTGGAACACAGAAATTTCATTCTGGCATGTGGCGGATTATGTCTGGTATTTGCCTTATATGCCGTACCAAAAATTCAAATAGATACAAATTATGTCAACTTTTTTAAGGAAAACAGTGTAACTCGTCAGGACATACTTTACCTGGACGAGGAGTTTAAAGGTGTAATGACACTTGATGTAATTCTTGATTCCGGCGAAGTAGATGGCATCAAGGATCCTCGATTCCTGCAAAAGGTGGAAGAATTTCAGGCCTGGTTAGAAGTGAGAGATCCCATAGGGCCGGTGAATTCATTGGTGGATTACCTTAAACAGATAAATCAAGCATTAAACCGAGACGACCCGACTTATTACAGGTTGCCGGACAGCAGAGAAATGACAGCGCAGTTTTTACTTCTATATGATAGTTCAGGTGCCAATGAAGATCTGTCAGATATAAAGGACTTTGACGATCGATACGTAAGAATTGTTGCCCCGATTATCAATATGCGGGCCTCCGAAACCGAGGAAGAGCTGCAATTAATTCGCTCCTACCTGGAAAATAATTACAGCGAATTAGATCCATTGCTTACCGGCAGCATGGTGCTGAAAACGGCGCAAGATGTTTATGCCGCCGAAGGTATGTCTCGTGCCTTTGGTATCGCTCTTCTAGTTATTATATTTTTCTTTATCTGTTTATTCAGGTCTTTCAAATACGGACTACTTTCCATTATTCCCAGCATATTACCGATAATTTTAACCGGTGCAATCGCAGGAATCGCCGGTGTTTTTCTCGATCTTTCCACAATGCTTGTGGGGGCCATGACCATGGGTATTGCTGTCGATGATTCGATTCATGTGATGAATCGTTATCTGATTGCGAAGGAAGACGGTGCTTCGACCAAGGAAGCTATTGCGTCGGCTATGCAAGAATCTGGTCGTGCCGTAGTTTTCAGTTCTATGGTGCTTGTATTGGGATTTAGCGTGTTCGGACTGGCATCCTTTACCACCATTGTCTATGTTGGATTGTTTGGGTCCTTGATTATGTTTCTGGCTTTATTAGGTGACTTATTATTGTTACCAGCTATCTTATATTGGGTGGACGGTGCCGATAACCCAGAAAGTGCTATTGAATCAGATCTGTTGCTGGAAACAAAAGGTTAGGCAATTCCTGAGTAAAAACTCAGACATGATTGGGAATCGATCAAATTAGAGGGTAAGACTTGAAAGTCCATTACACATTCAGGAGACAGAGGGGGATTTCCTTTTCCAGTATACTTGTTGGGCTGGTATTTACAGTAGCCGTATCTTGCAGTTATGGCGCTACAGAATTAAGCGCAGAAGAAGTAATTCTAGAGGCAGACCAGCGTTATGACGGTGATAGTGTGGTCACCAATTACACCTTGGTTTTAGTGGATCGCCGAGGACGGGAAAGAACACGCAATCTTAGAATGTATTCTAAAGACTACGGCCTAGATACCAAGACGCTCTCTCAGTTTAGTTTTCCCGCGGACATTCGTGGCACGGCTTATTTGAATATAGACTGGGACGACGAAGATGCTGACGATGACCACTGGTTATATCTGCCTTCGCTACAACGGGTAAAACGTATTGCTTCAAGTAATACTTCTGACTCATTCCTTGGCAGTGACTTTACCTATGCCGATATTAACGGTCTTGAAACTGACTGGTACAACTATAGTTTTATCAACGAAACCGAAGTCATAGATGGCCAGGATTGCTGGGTAATTGAAATAGTCCCAAAACCTGAATTCAAAGAAAAAGCAGAAAAGGCCACCGGTTATTCGAAGAGCCAAACCTGGATACGTAAAGATAACTTTCTTCAGGTAAGGGGAAAGGCCTGGGAACTTCGTGGTAACCGAATAAAATATTTCAATTCATCTGAGATTGAAGAAATCGATGGCATCTGGACGATAAAACGGTTGCAGGTCATCAGCACTCGCAACGATCGGCAGGTGCACGCCAGTATCCTGCAAATTGAAGATATCAGTTATAACGTCGATCTAAGTGATGATATGTTCACTATTGAATATATGCAGCGGGGGCTGGATTAACACTGGTAGTCGAGTTCTGTGAATTTAAATCTGCGCGACAAGTTCAAAATTACCTTTCTCAGGATTTTATTTCTGACCATTATGCCTTGCAGTTTAGCTGTTAGTCAGAATGATTTTTTTAGCAACATTGATATCGCGACTAATAGTGGCTCACTGGATTCTTCATCGCCTTATTCATTGCTAGGCTGGGTATCCCAAAAAGCTTCTTATGGACTCGAAAACCCGGGCGAATTGTTCAGTCGAAGTGAACGTGATTTGAGCAAAGTGGAAACAAGTGTGTTCGCCCAATTTGATTGGCAGCCTGCTTCAGACCTTCATTTTCGTTTCAGCGGTAAAGCTTACCATGATGAAGTCTATCGCATAAATGACAGTACACCTTACACTCGATCTGAACGTAATGAGCTTCGTAATCGATTCGAAATAAGAGATTTCTATATTGAGAAACAACTCAATGATGATGTTTATCTGAAAGCAGGTAATCAGATTCTGGCTTGGGGATTTGCCGAATTTTTGCGGGTTACAGACATTATTAATACAGAAGATCAGTACACTTTGGGTCAGCAAGACCTTGACGATCTGCGATTACAAGTGCCTGCTATTTTATCGAGCGTATCCGTCAATGACTGGGTCCTGGACGGCGTTGTAACTTACCGGGCGGGTTACCATAACATGGCACCTGCCGGTGACGAGTATGATCAATTCATTGTATTACGCCAGGGAAATGAAATACTCGACCGACAATCACCGGATAACCCGTTAGAATATTTTTTCCGTGCTTCGACCCATTTTAACAATGGTGACTTGCAAATAGTTGCTGGGGATTTTAATAACAATCAGCTTACCCTTAGTGGAATAAGCGGACCCAAATCATTCAGTCCGATTTTTCAACTGTCCCAAGAGCGAATCCAAGCCCTGGGAATAGCAGCTAACCGCGTAAGCGGGTCATGGCTGTTGTTCGGTGAACTCGGAATGCATTTCAACAATCCAGTGCTGCCCAGTCTCAATGAGACTTTTTCCAAGGTAAATGGCTGGGATGAAAGAGATCAACTTCTTGGGGTATTGGGTGTTGAATACAATGGATTCACCAATACAATCTTAAGCCTGGAGACAGATTTAATTCAGACTCAAGGCTCCAGTGATGGACTACTCGTTGATAAAAATCAACATAGTTTTGGTTCCAGAATTTACTGGACCGGATGGAATGAACGGCTTGAACTGTTATCTGTCTGGAACAAACTGACTGACAGTCAGGGTTATGTCACTCGGGTTTCAGTGGAATACGATTGGACTGACAATCTGAAATTTGGATTTCTGTGGGTTGACTATAGCGCCGACGAAGATTCAATTTATTACAATTATCGTAATAATGACATGCTACAGTTAAATTTACGTTACAGTTTTCAAAACTAAGGTAATTACTCGGTGCTCATCAAATCGAAAGATAGTGGCTATCATCATGGAAACGTCAAAAATGAACTTATCAATGCGGCGTTGGAAATTATGGAAAATGAGGACCTTGAAAAAGTAAGCTTACGTAGACTTGCGCGGATGATCGGGGTCACCCCGGCTGCTGTATATAACCACTTCGCCAGTAAAGATGTCCTGATGGAAGGAATTAAAACCAGGGCATTCGAGGAATACGTCACTTTTTTTGATGTCAACTTTAAGTCCCAACCTGAACCGGAGCAGAACATTTTTGCAATTTGTAAGATCTATTTCGACTTCTCTCGACTACACCCTACGTTATTCGACGTGATGTATAAACAGAGAGCGCCACGGGGGTTTTTCGAAACTCGTAGATTACCGGCATACAGGAATTCACGCGGACTACTGTCTCATTCTCTAGCGGATGTGTATAACAAATATCAGATTCCGTTCACTGAAGAATCACTGTCTAACGGCGTTTTATTAATTTGGGCCCAACTCCATGGACTGGTTGTGCTGCATGAATCCGGATCACTTGCGTTGATGCTTGGTGAAGAAAACGTACCTGAGAAGGGTTCACCAGAGGAATATACAATCGTAGAAAACCTGATCACCCAGATGACTGAGGATTTTTATAGAACGCTTAGGAATTGGCGCACTGCGATACAACAAGGGGACACTCATAACTTAACTAACTAAGTTGTTAAGTTATGAGTGTCCTCTTCTTATTCCCATCGCCTGACGCATCAGGTGGTTTTTTACCACCGAAGTCCGATCTAATCCACTCATCCCGGCATTGCGTAACCAACGTAGCGGTAGCGCCTGTTCGGCAAACAGCAATTTGAAACCCTCCATCAGCCACATCATCCCGAGATTGTGACCAATACGTTGACGCTGATAGCGGCGAAGAATACTAAATTCATCCAATGAGCGTCGCCTATACAGGCTGCTACAAATCTCATCCGAAAGTGCTTTGGCATCTAAAAACCCGAGGTTTACACCCTGCCCCGCCAGAGGATGAATGGTGTGTGCTGCATCGCCTACCAGGGCGATTCCTTCCTGAACATAGTCAATAGCATGACGTTGGCGTAAGGGAAAAGTAAACCGCTTATCTACCCATTCAATATTCCCTAGTTTGTGTTCTATGCTCTCGCCCAATACCCTGGAAAATTCCTCATCTGTCAATGCCATCAACTGCTCAGAACGCTCAGGTACGACTGACCACACTATGGAACAATAATGCTGCTGTGTGCCAGTCTGATCGGTTGTATTATGGGGATGGTCTAATAACGGTAAAAACGCCAGTGGCCCGCTGTCCATGAATCGTTGTAATGCCGTAGAGTGGTGTGGTCGCTCAGTTCGAACCGTAGTAACGATCGCCTTATGTTGGTAGTCCCACTCTCTGGTTTCAAATCCTGCCAATTGACGAATTTTGGAATTGGGTCCATCCGCGCCTATTATCATGGACGCCAAGTAACTTGCACCATCTTCAGTGGTGATTTTTATGCCCTGGCGATTTGACTCAATCAACCTGTCAATCCGTTCAACCCGCGCCGGTGCGAAGATTTTTATTTGCGGTAATTGTTCAAGATTTTTATAAAGATTGTCTAATATGACCGAGTTTTCGATGATATAGCCCAGTAATTGTTCATTGATGTCTTTGGCGGCGAATCGAATTGAACCGGTGCCATCGGCATCCCAAACTTCCATATTAGTATAGGGTGAAATCCGGGTAGCAGAAATTCCTTGCCAAGCGCCGGTTTGCTGTAACCACTGTTTGGAGGCGGGAGTAATAGCACTTACTTTAGGATCGAATTTTAGTTGGTCTTGGTTAAAAGGAACCTGGCTGGAATCAAACTTCACCCCATCTAACAACGCAATCTCCAATCCGGTGTCTGCCAGGGCACAGGCCACAGTGGCACCAACCATGCCACCGCCAACAATAGCTATATCAAACTGAGAATCTGCCTGTGCTTTTGTCATAATTCGATATTATAGTGACTGGGGCTGAATATTACCGCAAACTAACGTTATAATTTTTCAGCAATCTGGCAAACCTGAATTCACAATAAAAAACAGCGAGTGAATAAAACATGAGTAAGCAAATCAGTCACGAAGACCTTGGCGACTATATTGGGAAAGAAGTTGGCGTTACTGATTGGATGGAAATCGATCAGGAGCGTATCAATAAATTTGCTGAAGCGACTGGCGATTTTCAATATATCCATATAGATCAGGAGCGTGCCGCTCAAACGCCTTTTGGCAGCACAATTGCCCATGGTTTCCTGACCCTTTCCCTGCTCAGTATGTTTAGCAACAACGGTGGCGGAATCAAGCTAAAAGATGCCGTAATGGTTATCAACTATGGTTTGGACAAAGTCCGTTTTATCAATCCAGTCAAGGTAGGTAGTAAAATTCGTGCTCGCTTCACATTGGTGGAGGCCAACGAAAAAAAACCTCAGCACTTCCTAATGAAACACATGGTCACAGTAGAAATAGAAGGGGAAACTAAGCCTGCCCTTATTGCCGAGTCGCTTGGTATGACAGTAATTTAAATCGGAGCACTATCGAGATGAAACGACTAACACTTGCCTTCCTTCCACTCCTTTCAGCTTGTGCTGGGGAACCTCCGCAAAATATCGGTGTTCTTGAAGGTCGCCTGGCCGACTGTCCTGATTCGCCTAATTGTGTTTGTAGTTATGAAACCAGGGAAAGCCACTATATCGATCCAATCAATGCAAATCTTGCTACGGTTGAACAAGTCCTAGTGGACATGGGAAACGTCAACATTGTCAAAGCGGACACCAACTATTTATATGCAGAATTCACCAGTCGCCTGATGGGATTTGTCGATGACGTTGAATTTTTATTCGATCCCGCGGCCGGCGTCACCCATGTAAGATCTGCGTCCCGTATGGGCTATAGTGACATGGGTGTTAACCGGGAGCGAATTGAGTCCATAAGGTCCGCGTTAAATTCACAATAAGTCAGTTACGATTTCGTTAAATCCTTAGGAACTTCTGATTAATCTATATAGCTCAGAAATGTGTTGACATTTAAAACCAAGGTGCTATTTTTATAGCATGGTGCTATTTAAGTAGCATGTACAGGTGCTTGTTCAATGCCAAAATCAATACACCTTAGTAGACGAGAAAGACAGATCATGGACATTGTTTATGAGCTGAGTGAAGCTACGGCTAAGGAAATAATGACTAGACTGCCAGATCCTCCAAGTTATTCAGCCGTAAGAGCTATGCTCAGTAAGCTCGAAACCAAAGGCCATCTAAAGCACCGGGAAAGTGAACTTAAATACGTTTACTCCCCAACTGTTGATCAAAAAGTAGCCAGTAAATCCGCAGTCTCACGTTTGTTAAAAACATTCTTTGATGGATCGGTTTCCCAGGCAATGAATGCATTAATCGACCTTTCTAGCGATAAAATCTCTGAGCAAGAATTGGATGAATTAGAATCACTTATTGAGCAAGCTAAACGAAAAAAAGGAAGTAAAAGCCACAACAGTAATACTTGATTGAGGTGCAAAGTCAGCCGGGTAATGGAAGCAGTGACATGCCTCAATTAAAAATAGAAACGGAGAATAACAATGACATTAGCACCGTTACTCTATACGCTGGACCTGTTTCTGCTTGAGCATCCTTTCGCTTATTTCCTACTTGAAATTTCTATAAAGACATCTCTGATTATTACTCTTGCGATGGTAATAACTTATTGTTATCGCGAACAATCTGCGTCAAATATCAGTCTTATCTGGTTGATAGCTGTAATCGCTGCCTTGTCGGTTCCACTGATTAGCTTATTGGTTCCGGGTTTAACTGTGGAGCTAGAAGTCGCGGCAAGCCAGTTAGATAATGTTGACACATCACTTCTATTCACGGGTTCCTTAACTGGTGACAATCAGTCCGTTTTTTCCGACCAGGTACTTACCTCTGTCACTACCCTATACCTGGCCGGGGTCATGGTATTGGCCTGCTACCTAGTCATCGGTTTATTACGATTACGCATGCTTGCCAGGACCGCCAGGGAAATTGATACTGAATCAATTTGTGAAATGCTTGATCAACTAAAAGCAATCAATGGCGTTACAACCAAAATAGTAATGCTCAGCAGCCCCAGGGTTACCACACCATTAACCTGGGGTGTCCTTCAACACAAAATATTACTTCCAGAGTCTGCGCTTGACTGGGATAAAGAATTGCTTCAGCAAGCAATCAGCCACGAACTTGGGCATATTCAAAGAAATGATTGGTTTTATCATATTCTGGCAAAGATTGTCTTATGCCTTTATTGGCCAAATCCGTTAGCTTGGTTTGCCGCTAGAGCCTTAAAAATCGAAAGTGAAAAAGCATGTGACGATGCGGCAGTTGATTGTACTGGGTCGAACATCAACTATGCTCAAAACCTACTTGGCGTGGCCAATAACATCAGGAAACACACTCCCTATGCAGCTATTGGTTTGTTCTCCAGGCCATCTATATTAGCAAAGCGTATTCATCATATTCTTTCTCTGGATAAACAGAGAAATTTTCTTAGGTCCGATGAGATCCTGATTACAATACTATTTTCTCTATTGCTTGTTGCTCCGTTTTCTGTACTGCATTTTTCGGCTCGATACATTGAACCAGACAAACCCTTTGAGCTTGATATTCCAGTTGCTGTATTAGAGCCAGAACCTGAAATTATTGAGACTCCGGTTAAAGAGATTCCAACCCTGAAACCTGTCGTATTTGACAGGGGCTATAATTTATTACCGATTCGATTTGAACCAGCAGCCAAACGAGAAACATTTCTCACGATCTCGGACAAACTTCCTGCACTAAGGCAGGTTAGTTACAATTTTACTCTTGAACAGAAATCATTATACGAGAACTGGGAGTTGGTTCCACTGCATATACCAGATCCGATATATCCAGTCAGGGCACTTAAAAAGGGAAAAGAGGGCTACGTAGTCACTGAATTCAGAATCAATGATGACGGCAGAGTATTTGACATCAAAATAATAGAATCAGTTCCAACTGGCATGTTTGAAAAATCTGTTTTGGCGGCAGTAAACGAATTTATTTACTGCCCTAAAATTGTGAAAGGAATCGGCGGGAATAACGAACCGATAAGAAAGAGGTTTACATTTTCTTTAGTGAGCCTCTAGTTAGCTGACCCTACTTCGGGCAGCAGATTTTTACCAAGGAGGTACTTTCACATGTCTATGTTAGTTCGCCAATGTTTGAAATTTAACTCGGTAATGCTCGCTGCATTGCTGGTAACCTTTACACTGTTCTATTTGATGCAATTACTTATTCGATCAGATGACGGTCGAGCTCGGGAAGCCTTTGTGATTCCTATCATCGATGCGACCATGCCGATAATAGATATTGTTTTATTTCCACCCCTAGAACGGCCTGAACCAATCGTTGCAACCGAGCCGGCCTCTCCCCCAGAAGATGACCGTAAACCTTATATTGGGCCAGGGTCAGTTACCGATTTCTTTCCCACTATTGTAGAAGTAGATGCCCCAAGGACAATCAGACTAACAATCGAAAACAGCTCCATGATCCCATTGGTCAGAGCTATTCCGCCTTATCCCTCGCGGGCTTTACAGCGTGGCATTGAGGGTTTCGTGCTGGTTTCTTTCACTGTAAATGAAATGGGCAATGTAATAAACCCAGTTGTCACCTATGCTGAACCCGAAGGATATTTCGAACGCGCGGCGCTGCAAACTATCGTTAAGTGGAAATACGCAGCAAAAATAGAAAACGGCAATTCGGTGCCGGTTTATGGTGTACAACAACGAATTGTCTTCAATATGAGGGACTAAGAACACTCTACTTATTTGTAGTGCTTTTTATGAATTCAGCTCCCGCAACTCGGCCCAGGGACGGGCCGCTTTTTTTGACTACCTATCTGCAATTCCCATAGCTGCTTTGGCGAAGCTATGCTTTACCAACGGTAGAATATCGATTGATGCCAAGCCGAACTTTCTCGCCCAGACCAGTGCACTACTGTCATTTGAAAACAAGCGAATCATATAGTGAGAAAACCCGATTGTACGGTCTTGATCATGACTTTGCTGCTGTAAAAAGCGCTGTAATACTGTCATGGAACCGACAGACTCCTTCTTCGAATGAGCCATCGCCAATACTTCGGCTAATGAATCCGTGTCACGCAATGCCAGATTAAAGCCTTGCCCGGCAACTGGGTGCAAGGTGTGCGCTACATTCCCTAACAAGACCAATCCAGGTCTTATCTGTTCCCGGGCAACTGCCAGACTCAAGGGAAAACAACTGCGCTTTCCTATCCGGGTAATTCGGCCCAGACGGTAACCGAATCGTTCCTGCAGCAGGGGTAAAATTTCCTGCTCAGGCAAATTCATCAATGACTCAGCGTCGTCTTCATTGATGGTCCAAACTAAAGCACCTCGATTCTCTCCAGCTAATTCAGTCAAAGGTAAGATCGCCAAGGGACCAGTTTCAGTAAACCTTTCATAGGCGACATTCTGATGGGGCTTTTCGAATGCGATATTGCTGATGATTGCCTGCTGTTGGTATTGCTCTTTATCAATTTTTATCCCTAATTGTTGACAAATGGGTGACCTGCCACCATCTGCCAGTACTACCAGGCTGGCATCAATGGAGAGTTTCTGCTCACCGCTGGCAACTATTCGTAACTTCATTCCGGTCGTAACCGGTTCAATCAGCTCAATGTTTGCGGGACAAAGAAAGTCTATTTCTTTCAATTCCAACAATGATTGGTTTAAAACCTGACCTAGACAGCGATTTTCTACCACATAGCCCAGAGCGTCGACTTTTTGTTCTACACTATCAAGCCTTGCAGTACCAAAATGCCCTCGGTCAGAGACATGTATTTTTTCTATAGGTGTAACCTTATCAGCCAACTTTGACCAAATATCAGACGCTTGCAGTATTTTACTACTGCCAAAAGAAAGTGCCGTAGAACGGTCGTCGAAACTAGGGGACGTATTACTTGAAGATCCTTCAGGTTGCATGGCTTCAACAATCAACAAAGAAACCGGCTTGTTTGCCAGCTTGCTTTGCAAGGCCAGAGCAAAACTGGCACCCACCATACCGGCACCAATTACGACGACGTCATAGTGTTCCCTGGGTTGCTCAATCAGCATGGATAGGCCCAATTCACAAAACTAACAGCAAATTTAACGACCCAATCATCGAGATTACTCACAATCAATGCACAGCCTTTGCCATGAGAGATTCGATTTCCCCTACCTCTTTTGGCGCGTTCTTACTCAACACCTTCGGATCATTTCTGGTGACCAACACATCATCTTCTATTCTCACTCCGATTCCGCGCCACTTCTTTGCAACTTTTCTGTTATCAGGTGCAATGTAAATACCCGGCTCGATGGTTGTTACCATGCCTGGCTCCAGAAGGCGCCAATCTCCATCTATGCGATAGTCGCCAACATCATGTACATCCATACCAAGCCAATGCCCTACCTTGTGCATGTAAAATTCGCGATAGGAATCTTGCTTGATAGCCTGACCTAATGGTCCTTTTATAAGACCTAATTTAATGAGTCCGGCGGTTATGATTTTTACCGATACATTATGAGGTTCATCCCAGGCAACACCCGGACGAACCACATCAATTGCTGCGTGGTTCGCGCGCAAGACTATATCGTAAATGGCTTTCTGTTCAGGGCTGAACTTTCCGTTTGCCGGAAAAGTTCTAGTTATATCCGAGGCATAATACGCATACTCACAACCAGCATCAATAAGTACCAGATCACCGTCTTTGATTTCGGCGTCATTGACATCGTAATGAAGAATGCAGGCGTTTTCCCCAGAGGCAACAATCGAGTTGTAAGCAGGTGCGCGACTTCCACTACGATAAAATTCATGGAGTAGTTCTGCTTCCAGTTGGAACTCCTTCACCCCAGGTCGGCAATTCACCATGGCACGCTTATGAGCTTCAGCGGAAATTTCTGCCGCCTTTTGCATCAGCTTCACTTCCTTACTGCTCTTGATCAAGCGCTGCTCGTGCAGTAAATGATCTAATACCAGAAATTCACCGGGGGGGTGCACTCCCTGACGCGTATGACTTCTTACTACATTGACCCAATCCATAACCTGCTGGTCAAACTGGGAATCCCTGCCCATCGCGTAATAGACACGCTCTCTTCCTTCGATAAGCCCAGGGACTATGTCGTTAATATCCGCTATGGGAAAAGCATCATCAACCAACAATTGTTCTTTTGCCCCATCGGGTCCCATCATGATGCCGTTCCACAACTCCTTAAGTTTGTCTTTTTCCTGACAAAAAAGAATCACCTCTCCCTGCTTGCGACCCGGAATCAACGCCAATACGGCCTGTTGTTCGGTAAAACCCGTCAGGTAATAGAAATCACTACTTTGTCTGTATTGGTATTCAGCATCATTGTTGCGGATTTTGGGGGCTGCAGATGCTAACAAGGCAATGCTATCAGGCTCCATATGGGCCATTAACTCTTTGCGGCGGCGCTTCATTTCACGAAAATCAATAGTCATAACAAGCTAAATCTCAGTAAGCAACAGAATGGACAAGCATATTCATAACAATTAGATAGGTCTACTGTGATCAGTTCCTATTTTTGCGAATTGGGTCATTGACCCGTACTAATCGCCGCCCTATAGTTAAACTGTAATTAATGTGAATTCTAGGGAATCAGCCATAACCTAGTATAGTCATAGAATTAATTGAGGCTCCCTAAACTAATTCCGGTATAACATTGCCGTTGTTAGGAAATACTAACCTGGAACTGTGTGATCAAGTGATATGAGCGACGAAAGATTCCAAACTTTGAATGACAAGGTAGATGCCCTGATCTCCCTCTGTAGCGAGATGAGGCAGGAAAATCAGCTGCTCAAGGCGAGCCAGGAAAACTGGCATGCGGAACGCCGACAGCTATCGGAAAAGAATAAAACCACCAAATCCCAGCTGGAAGCCATCCTGGCCAAACTGAAAGCAATGGAAGAAGTTCAATAACCCCGATAATTGAGGAACGCCTGACGAATGCTATAGCCACTCTGCGGGAGTTGTTTGATAATAAGCGGTATTATGTCTTCAATCCGATGCTAACTCAGGGCCAGGTCTAATGTCCGAAACGATCACTTCTGTACAAGTCAAAATTCTAGAAAAAGAATACCAGATCAACTGTCCAACCGCCGACCAGGAAGCGCTGATGAAATCAGCTCATTACCTGGATGAAAACATGCGAAAAATCAAGGAACGGGGCAATATCCATGGCGGTGAGAAGATAGCAGTTATTGCGGCATTGAACATTACCCATGACATGTTGAAAAAAAACCGCCTTATCAATGAAACCCGCCACATCAATGCCCAGCAGATCAAAGAATTGGAAGATAAAGTAGACTTGGCGCTGGGAAAAAGCCGGCAGTTGGAAATTTAGGCGTCCCCAGTTTTGTTTGTAAGCGGATATGCACCTGGAACTGGTGTCTTATAACCTCGAGAGATATACTTACCCTCAGAGTTTCCTGGAACATTTGCCAATCAAAAGTGTTCTTGAGCCGATATCTGTAAATCCGGAGGCAACTCGTTAGATGTTGTTGTGCATGTCCGCTAGTCGGAAAGCCTTATTCATCGCGGGAGCCACCACCTGAACCTTTCGGTTCAGGGCAACTTTGGTAGCGGTGTTTTGGGGAACTTGTTTCCTACACCTACCCTGAGAACAACCTTCTCTGATTCACTTTAATGAATAAATCTGACCGCGCCAATTTACGCAAGGAATTGCGCCGCAAGCGTCACTCCTTATCCAGTTCCGAGCAGCATATTGCGGCTAAACGACTGTATCGTCAGGTTGCAACTCAGACGTTCTTTCTCAAGGCCAGGCGCATTGGATTTTACTTTGCCAGTGACGCCGAGGTTGATCCCCTGGCTATACTTATTAAAGCGCTGGAAATGGGAAAACAGTGTTTCTTACCCTTATTGAGTGCTCATCAGCCGGGAAAAGTCTGTTTTGCGCCGTTTCGGGAAGGCGATGCGTTGCAACCTAATCAGTGGGGTATCCTCGAACCTGTCACTAAAGTCCGAGACTTGGTATCTATCCGAGCAATTAACCTTGTATTTGTACCACTGGTTGGTTTCGATGAACGTTGTAGCCGGTTGGGTATGGGTAAGGGCTTTTACGACCGCACCTTTAGTTATAAGTCTCGAACCGGCAATAACAAACCAAAACTTGTAGGGTTAGCCCATGAGTGTCAGAAAATCGATTTGATTCCCACTGATTCATGGGATGTACGCCTTGATGAAGTAATCACTGACTCGAATGTCTATTACCCTTGAATTGTGTTGTTCGTGCCAGACAGACTGGATTATCTAGATAGTGCTTGTAGCCGCATTCATCGAGGGTACATCCCCATTCCCGAGCCTTCGGCTCTGATTTGTTGGTGGGATTCCCCCACTGCTTGCATAGAATGGCAACGAATTAGAGATCGTAGATTAGATCTCCAATCCCCAACGCCTTGAGCCGGAATCTGGGATATTGCTTGCAAACAGATCAGAGCCATAGGCTCGTGAGCAAGTAATATGCCTGAGGCTGGCGGTTAATCCGAATAAAGGTTCTTAACCACACCCAGAGAGTCCGCCATTTATCTATATAACTGATTGATAATAAAATAAAAAATATATTTTCTAATTCCCTACCCCAAATCCTACCCATATTACAATACGCGTATACATTGCGCGCGCGTCCTAGTATTTGCGTGGGATTCACCTTATACCCTGTGTAATTCGGAGAACCCTAAAACCGTGTGTTTATTTGTAGTAGCTTAGACTTAATCTAACATCCATACGGCAGAGTTTAACCTGACTCTCTGGTTGTCATTTAGTTTCCACAATTGATTAGCACAATTCCTTCATTCCGTAGACCACTCCCCCCAAAAACATACCAAAAAGGCCCCATTTCAGTCCTATACCCTGACCCTGTAGGGTAATCCTATTTCCGGTTTAAATGCTGTGGTTGTGCCAAATTGGGTCGATTTCAGAGTAGAAATCGGGTGTTTGGTAACTGGTCTAGGTATATATCCTGAAGGACCGCTTTCGACCCAGGCTGTGTGAAAACTCTGAGTGAAAAAATAATATGTTAATGAGAGTGCTCTGCTTTATCTTTTGCTACACATTATTGACCTACAATTGCACTCTCATGCGCAT
>SMVA01054781.1_pt1 | contig 41460 bp, 35 predicted proteins | sample 2456451 | NCBI WGS metagenome assembly SMVA01 (sample SAMN11095933, study PRJNA526329) | marine sediment metagenome | biome: Marine sediment; feature: Surficial sediment; material: Deep marine sediment; isolation source: Hadal surficial sediment | place: Pacific Ocean | collected 2014-05 | depth...
ACCCACGCCACCCACGCCAATCTCAATAACCTGATCGGCATACCGCTCACCATTCTGCAGACCCCGGCAGACGCGCAGGCGCTGGTACTCGAGGCGGGTGCTTCGGTGCCGGGCGAGATCGCCCGCTCCCGCGAGATCATCGACCCGACGATCGCCGTGATCACCAACGTGGGGGCGTCCCACTTGGAGGGCTTTGGATCGGAGGAGGGTGCCTTGCGCGAGAAGCTCGAACTGGTGCGCGACGTTCCCTTCGCCGTCGTCGGGCCCGACCCGGCCGCACTGGCAACCGGAGCCAAGGCCTTGGCGGGGCGCGTGGTGACCGCCGGCCTGGCCGACACCGACGTCGTTCCCGAATCGATCGAGCTCGGCGCCGACGGACACCCGGTGGTACGGATCGACGGTCTGAGCTTTCGGATCTCCGGGCCAGGGAAGCACCTGGCGGCCAACGCCATGCTGGCGTGGGCTGTCGTCAGGGAGTTGGGGCTCGAGCCGCTGAGCGCTGCTGCTGCGCTGGAAGATGTCCGCTTTCCCGGCGGGCGCGGTGACGTTCGCCGCCAGGCCGGTCTGACCATCATGGACGATTGCTATAATGCCAATCCTGAATCGTTCCGCGCCGTGATCGCCACGGCGGAACGTCTTCGCCAGGGACACCGGCTGGTCTGGGTCGTTGGCACGATGCGGGAACTCGGGGCCTCGGCGATCGAGTATCATGACGCTATCGCAGCCGAACTGGTGCGCTCCAAGCCGGATCTCCTCGCCGCGGTGGGTGCTTTCGTTCCCGCACTGGAGGCCTATCGCGAGCAACTGGGCGATTCCCTGATCAGCGCCGCCGACGTCGCCGGCTTGGGGGCGGCGCTCGCGCCGCGACTGGAGGCGGGCGATCTGGTAGTGCTCAAGGCATCCCGCGGGGTTGCGCTCGAAGGTATACTTCCGTACCTGCTGGACCACGATCGATCCCCCGACGGCTGAGACCCCATGTTCTATCATTGGCTGGCCCCGCTCAGCTCCACGCACATAGTATTCAATCTCTTCAACTACATCAGCTTCCGGGCCGGGGGAGCGATGGTTACGGCGTGGCTGCTCGCCTTTCTGGTTGCTCCCGTCGTCATCAGGCAACTGCGGTCTCGCAAGATCGGGCAGGTCATCCGGGCCGACGGGCCGGCGACTCACCAGGAGAAGCGCGGTACCCCCACCATGGGGGGCATCATCATCATCGTGGCCACCCTGGCGCCGACGCTGTTGTGGGCTCAAGTGAGCAACCGGTTCGTCCTGGTGGCGATGTTGGCCACGCTGTGGATGGGGGCGATCGGGTTCCTGGACGACTACCTGAAGGTGGTCCAAGGCAAGTCGCGAGGGTTGGTGGCCAAGTGGAAATTGCTGGGGCAGTCGAGTTTCGGACTCCTGCTCGGGATCATGTTGCTGGTCTATCCAGTGGTGTCTCCCGATCTCATTCCGGCGAGCGCCACGACCGTGCCGCTGTTCAAGTATGTCGTCGTAGTATTCACCCCGGTCACGTTCGTCCTGTTCGTGACGTTCGTGATCACCGGAACGACCAACGCCGTCAATCTGACCGACGGGCTCGACGGGCTGGCCGTGGGGTTGACGGCCATCGCCGCCGGCGCGTTCGGCGTGTTCGCCTACGTCTATGGCCGGGTGGATGTCACCGAATATCTCAACGTGTTCTACCTCAGCGGGGCCGGGGAACTGGCGGTGTTCTGTGCCGCGCTTCTGGGCGCGAGCCTGGGATTCCTCTGGTTCAACGCCCATCCAGCCGGCGTGTTCATGGGCGACACCGGTAGCCTGGCGATCGGTGGCGCCTTGGGCACGGTGGCCATCCTGCTCAAGGCGGAGTTCCTGTTGCTCCTGATCGGCGGCGTGTTCGCCGCGGAAGCGGTCTCGGTCCTGGTGCAGTCCGGGGTCTACAAGTGGTTCAAGCGCACTCGCGGCCGCGAGTACGCCAACGCCCACCGGGTGTTTCGCATGGCGCCGCTGCACCATCACTTCGAAAAGCTGGGCTGGCGCGAGACCACGGTCGTCACCCGTTTCTACATCGTTGGGGTGTTCTGTGCCCTGGTGGCCCTGGCCACGCTGAAGGTGCGCTAGTGTTTGCCGAGTGGCGGAAACCCGGGCGCGAAGTCGCCGTCATCGGGTTGGGCCGGAGCGGCATCGCCGTCAGCCGGCTGCTTCGGCGCGGCGGTGTGGCGGTGTACGCCTCGGACAAGGCGTCGCCGTCCGACGCGGCAGCGATACAAGAGCTGGAGGCCATCGGAGTGGTGGTCGAATTGGGGTCGCACGATCTGATCCGCATAGCCGCGGCGACCGCCGTCGTGGTTTCACCAGGCGTCCCCCCGACCGCGGCGGCCATACTGGCGGCCAAGAAGGCTGGCACTCCGGTGTTCGCCGAGGTCGACGTCGCCGCCCGAGCGCTGGCCGATGGTACGAAGGTGCTCGGGGTTACCGGCACCAACGGCAAGACCACCACCACGGCACTCGTGGCCCACCTGCTCGCCGCCGCCGGGCGCCCGTCGGTGGCCGCGGGAAACATCGGGCTCGCCCTCAGTGAAGTGGCGATGGATGATGCCGCCCCCCCGTGGGTAGTGGTCGAACTGTCGTCGTTTCAGCTTCATGATGCGCCGCACGTTGTTCCCACGGTAGGCGTGCTCCTCAACCTTACGCCCGACCATCTGGATCGGTATGGCTCGCTGGAGGCATACTACGGCGACAAGGCCAATCTGTTCAGGAACGCTACGCCCGCTTCGATCTGGGTCACCAACGCCGACGACCCGGAGGTCCAAAGGATCGCGGCCGCGGTACCTGGGACGCACCTTCGCTTCAGCCTGACGGAGCGGGCGGACGGGTGGTACGACGCCGCCACCCGTCAGTTGATGGTGGGCGACACCGTGGTGGCCTCCCGGGGCGATCTCCATCTTCTGGGTTCCCACAACGTGGCCAACGCCCTGGCGTCCGTCCTGACGGTTTACGCCGTGGGGGTTTCTCTGGAGGGTATTGACCGGGGACTGGCGAGTTTCGACCCGTTGCCCCACCGCTTGGAACCGGTAGCCACCGTGGACGGCGTGGTGTGGATCAACGACTCCAAGGCCACCAACGTGGTATCGACCGCCATGGCGACCGCCGCTCTCGATGCTCCATTCGTGCTCCTGCTTGGCGGGAGACACAAGGGCGCGCCTTACACCAGCCTGGCGCCAACGCTGCAACACTGCCGCGCCGTCGTCGCCTACGGAGAGGCGGCGCCGATCATCGTCCGTGACCTGACCGGCACGGTTCCGGTTTACCGGGAGAGCCGCTTCGAAGACGTGTTGACGCGCGCGCGCCATTTGGCGCGGGAAGGTGATGCGGTGCTCCTGTCTCCCGCCTGTTCCAGCTTCGACATGTTTGCCAACTACGAAGAACGCGGCGCCACCTTCCGGGAAGCGGTCGGCCGGCTGTGACCATCAAACGGCAGATTGCCGATAGCGACCTGCGCTGGGAAACCCGCCTGCTGCTGACCGTTACCGCCATCCTGGTAGCCTTTGGCATAGCCAACACCTACAGTGCGTCGAGCTTCATCGCTCCCGGCGAAACCGGTGTCGGGTTTGCGGCCCGGCAGCTTACCGGCGCGCTCGTGGGTGGCCTGCTTCTCAGCATCGTAGCCCGGGTTGATTATCACCTGTGGCAGCGATTCGCCTGGCCGTTGTTGGCGCTGACCGTCGGCGCGCTGGTCATCCCGCTCCTGCCGTTCACCTACTCGATCGCGCCGGTGATCAACGGCGCCCGCCGGTGGGTGGACATAGGGCCCATCAACTTCCAGCCGTCCGAGGTCGCCAAGCTGAGCGTGGTGGTCTGGTGTGCCATGCTCGCGGTCAAGAAGGGCGACCAGGTCCGGAAGTTCAAGAAGGGGGTCATGCCGTTTCTGGTGGTCATCGGCCTGGTGTCGGCACTCATTCTGTTCGAACCGAACCTGTCCATGGCCGCGATAGTGGCACTGCTGGGCGGGATCGTCCTGTTTGCCGCCGGCGCCAAGATCGGCCACTTCGTTCTCCTCGGTGTGGCCGGGGTGTTGGTGCTGATCCAGCAGATCGGCAGCGCCGACTACCGCCTGGCCCGGGCACTGACCTTCCTCAATCCGGAGCAGGCATCGGCCGGGGCCATGTACCAGGTCAAGCAGTCCCTCATGGGGCTCGGATCGGGCGGGATCTTCGGCGTCGGTTTCGGACAAGGACACCAGAAACTCGGCTACCTCCCGTTCGCCTATTCCGATTTCCTGTTCAGCTCGATCGGGGAGGAGTGGGGCTTCCTCGGGATCGTGGTCGTCGTCGGACTGTATGGCACCTACCTGTGGCTCGGCTTTCGCATTGCCCGGACCGCCAAGGACAAGTTCGGCACCCTGCTGGCGGCAGGACTCACCGCGGCCGTCGGCATCACCGCCGTGCTCCACATGGGGGTGACCCTGGCAGTGCTGCCGACCACCGGGCTCCCTCTCCCGTTCATGTCCTACGGGCGGACCAGCCTCGTCATCACCCTCGCGGCTACCGGCATCGTGGTCAACATCGGCAGGCAACGCCGGAAGGCCCGCGCGTGAGCCGGTCGTGAGTCGCGTGTTGTTTGTCGCCGGGGGTGGAACTGGTGGGCATCTCATGCCGGCCCTGGCCTTGGCGGCGGCGGTACGGCAGCTCGATCCCAGTGTCGAACCGGTGCTGATTGGAGCTCGCAGAGGTGTCGAACGGGATATCCTCCCCACCAAGGAATTCCGTCACTTCCTCCTCCCGAGCGAGCCGCTGTACCGCCGCCAGTGGTGGCGCAATGCCCGCTGGCCGGTTACCGCCATCCAGCTGTGGCGCCAGTTGGGCGCGTTGTTCGAGCGGGAACGCCCGGTGGCGGTTCTGGGGACCGGCGGATATGCCTCCGCACCCGTGGTGTGGTACGCCGGCCGCTGTGGGGTGCCTACGGCGCTCCAGGAGCAGAATGCGATCCCCGGCATGACCACGCGCTGGTTCAGCCGTCAGGCACGACACATTTACCTGGGATTGCCCGAGGCGAGGGCCTATCTGCGGCTGGGCCCCGAGACGATGGTGTTCGACACCGGTAACCCGGTCTCGCCGCCGGATTTCACCATCCGGGACGCCGCCAGGGTACGATTCGGCATCGATGGCGCCACCCCGACCGTGCTGGTCACGGGCGGGAGCCAGGGGGCCTTGGCCATCAACCGGACGGTGGCCGAATGGCTCGACGGTGGCGGTGGCCAAGGCATGAATCTGCTTTGGGTTACGGGGCGGGGGACGTACCGGCAATTCGCGGCCCGGCACCGTCCGCCCAGGGTCCAGGTGTTCGATTTCCTGGACCCGCTGGCTGAGGCCTATTCGGTGGCCAATGTAGTGGTGTCGCGGGCTGGCGCGGTCACCGTGGCCGAACTCTGCGCCTGGGGGCTGCCCAGTATTCTAGTGCCGTTGCCCAGTGCCGCGGGCGATCACCAGACGCGGAACGCGGAGGCGATGGCACGAGCCGGAGCAGCCTGGTTCCTTCCCCAGAGGGAACTGACGGCGGACCGATTCGGCAGCAGACTGATGTCCCTGGTCAACGATGCAGAGGTTCGTATCGAAATGTCCGTAGCCGCCAACCAACGGGGTAGGCCTCATGCCAGTTCAGACATCGCCCGGCACGTTTTAGCGTTGCTCGGGTGACCTCAGGCTTTCACAACTCCTGAATTCATATTACATTAGCGCATCTCCACAGTTTGAAAACATGGACCTGTTCGACCCCTCGGACGCCAGGCACGTGCACTTCATGGGGGTGGCTGGAGCCGGGATGAGTGCCCTGGCGCTGGTGGCCCGGAGTCGGGGTGTGTCCGTGAGCGGATGCGATCTCGATCCATCCGGGGCTCCGGACCTGGCGGCGGTTGGGGTCGATGTGGTGGCAGGCCACGACGTGTCGCATCTGGAGGGAGCGCGTGCCGTCATTGTGTCGGCGGCGGTTCCCGAGTCCAATGCCGAGTTGCAGTATGCCCGCAAGGCCGGAATCAACGTGGTGCCACGTAAACGGGCGCTGGCGGAGTTGGTGGCGCCCGGCCGGGTGATCGGGATCGCGGGCACCCACGGCAAGACGACCACGACCGTGATGACGTGCCAGATGCTGACCGCGGCGGGGCTGGCGCCGACCGGTATCGCCGGGGGCCGAGTCGCCCAGTGGGGTGGCAACGCCTGGGTCGGGGGCGAGGATCTGTTCGTGGTCGAGGCGGATGAGTTCGACGGGGCGTTCCTGGAGCTGAACCCGTGGTTGGCTGTGGTCACCAACGTGGAGCCCGAGCACCTGGAATCCTACGGTTCGGTGGCCGCGATGGAGGCCGCCTTCACCTCGTTTCTCAGGTGTGCGGACATCGTCGTTGTTCCAGCGAAAGATGATGCGGTACAACGTGTTAGTGCTGGTGTAGTAAACCAAATTGTGACCTTCGGCGTGGGCGCCGGCGACATCAAGGTGACCGATGTGGCCCAGGCACCCGATCACACGTTGTGTGCCGTGTCGCTGCCCGACGGCGAGGAGATCGAGGTGCGGCTTCGGGTCCCAGGCCTCTACAATGTGCTCAATGCGGCGGCGGCGATCGCGGTGGTCTGGAGGATGGGCGTTCTTCTGGCGCCGGCGATCGAGGGTCTCGAGGCGTTCACCGGCGTTGGCCGCCGGTTCGAGCGGCTGGGTGAGGCCAAGGGTATCGAGTTCGTCGACGATTACGCCCATCACCCCTCGGAGATTCGGGCGGTGCTCGGCGCGGCGAGACAGGTATTTCCCGACCGGCGCCTGGTGGTGGTGTTTCAGCCGCATCTCTATTCCCGAACGGAGCGGGAAGGTGCGGCCATGGGGCGGGCCTTGGCACAGGCCGATCTGGTGGTGGTAACCGACGTGTACGCCGCCCGGGAGGAGCCGATTCCTGGCGTCACGGGAGAGGGTGTGGCCGACGCGGCCCGGGCCGGTGGAGTGGAGACATGGTATCAGCCGGACGGTGAGGCGCTGCAGGAGCAGCTGAGCCAGCTTTTGAAGCCAGGGGATGCCCTGTTCACATTGGGCGCGGGTAACGTCACCCACGTCGGGCGGGCGTTGGTCGAGTGGCTGCGGTCCGCCTGAGTCGAACCTGGTGGTTGCTCGGCGGGGTGGCCGGCGTACTGGGTCTGTGGCTGCTGGCCCCGTGGGTGTTGCGCCAGGTCGATTTCTTCCGGCTCAGGCGGATAGAGGTCGTGGGTGTTCGCTATCTTCCGGCGGATGACATTCTCGAAGCGTTTGCTGCCGCGGATTCGGCGAACCTGTTCGACGACTGGAATGAGAATCGGGATGGGATCCTGGGTGTGGCCGGGGTCAGGAGCGCTAGGGTGGACCGGCGTCTCCCAGGCACACTCCGGTTGATAATAGTGGAAACGACGCCGGTGGCCCTTAGTCCAGGATCTGACAGGATGGCGCTCATCGACGCCGATGGCGTGGTGTTGCCGTACGATCCCAGCCGATCGGCGCCTGATCTCCCGGTGATGCTGGTTGCTGATCCGGAGACGGCCCAACTGTTGGCCCGGATTCGGATGGTGGCGCCGGGGTTGTACGGTCGTATTTCCACCGCACGACGGGTAGAGGACGACGTCTTGCTCACATTCAATCGCAAACGACTGTGGCTCAGCCCAGGATCTTCGTCATCGGCTATCCGCGCCGTCGTGGCCGTGGAGCGCGATCTGATACGGCGCAGCAAGCCGTTCGTAGAACTCGACGGCCGGTTCGCCGATCAGGTTGTCGTTCGCCAGAGGCCCACGTGACCTCATCGCCGCCCCGTCTCGTTGCCGGCCTAGACCTCGGATCGACCAAGGTCGTTGCCGTCATCGCCGACGCGGCGGGTGATGCCCGCGACAGTTACGCCCGCATTCTGGGTGTGGGGATGGCCAGCAACTCGGGTCTGCGCCGCGGCGTTGTGCGGGACATCGAAGAGACCACGCGCGCCATCGCCAAGGCCATGAAGGATGCCGAGCGCATGGCCGGCGTCGAAGTCGAGCAGGTGTACGCCGGCGTGGCCGGGGAGCATGTCGCCGGCCGGACGTCCCATGGTGTGGTCTCGGTCACGGGCGACGAAATCCGAACCGGTGACGTGGCCCGGGTGAACGATGTGGCGTCAAACATCTCGTTTGGGAGGGATCACGAGTTGTTGCACGCCATTCCGCTCGACTACCTCATCGACCAGCAGGCCGGAATCAGCGACCCCATCGGCATGACCGGCTCCCGTCTCGAAGCGGAGGTCTACCTGGTGACCGTCCTCTCGAGCGTGCTGCAGAATCTGGGGAAGTGCGTCGAGCGGGCGGGCTATCACGTTGGGGAGTTCGTGTTGGAGCCGTTGGCGGCGTCCCGCGCGGTTCTCACGCTCGACGAGCGCGATCTCGGCTGTGCCCTGATCGACCTCGGGGGTGGCTCCACCAATGTTTCGATCTTCTCGGGGGGGAAGATCCGCCATACCGGTTCGCTGCTGTGCGCCGGCGGTCACGTAACCAGCGACATCGTTCACGGCCTGCAGGTTACCCAGCTTGACGCCGAACGCCTCAAGCAGCGGTACGGCGCGGCGTTCGAGCCGATAATCGCCGAGGACGAAGTGCTGGAGCTGCCCAGCACCCCGGGGCAGGGGCCCCGGACGGCCGAGCGGAGAGTGCTCGCCCACATCATGCAGGCGCGGCTGCAGGAGATTCTAGAATTCGCCGCCAACGAGATCGCCCGTGCCGGGTACCAGGAGCGGTTGCCCGCCGGCGTGGTTCTCACGGGCGGCGGTGCCCTGACGCCGGGTATGGTCGAGTTGGGGCGGGAGGTGTTCGCCATGCCGGTCCGGATCGGCAGCCCGGGGGAGCAACTGTCGGGGTTGGCCGACAGCGTGGAATCCTCGCGGATGACTGTGGCTGCGGGACTTGTCTTGCATGGCGCCTACGAGGTAGCGTTGAGCAACTTTGCCGGAGTGGGTGGTCGCCGGTCGCCGGCGGTGGAGAAGCTGTTGGGACCGGTCAAACGGTGGCTCCAGGATTTTTTCTGATCGTTCGGGCCAGAGAGGATTGATTATGATGTTCGAGTTGGAAGAAGACCAGAGTGTGCAGACTGCCCGCATGAAGGTCGTCGGTGTCGGTGGCGGCGGCGGCAACGCGGTGAATCGAATGATCGACGAGCGCTTGGCGGGTGTCGAATTCATCTCCGTCAACACCGACGCGCAGGCCCTGAGTCATTCCAAGTCCGACCACCGGGTGCAGATCGGCAAGAAGCTCACCCGGGGGCTGGGCGCCGGTGCCCGGCCCGAGATCGGGCGCCAGGCCATCGAAGAGAACAAGGACGAAGTCCTGCACGCCATCCAGAACTCGGATCTGGTGTTCGTGACCTGCGGGATGGGTGGCGGCACGGGCACGGGCGCGGCACCGATGGTGGCCCAGTTGGCGCGCGACATCGGGGCGCTCACCGTGGGTATCGTGACCAAGCCGTTCCTGTTCGAGGGTCGCAAGCGGATGCGCCAGGCCGAAATGGGTATCGCGGAGATGCGCAAGAACGTGGACACCATGATCGTGGTGCCCAACGAGCGGTTGCTGGCCGTGGTAGGGAAGGGCATACCGTTCCAGGACGCGCTCAAGAAGGCCGACGAAGTCCTGCTCCACGCCACCCAAGGTATCGCCACGCTCATCACCTCCACCGGCATCATCAACGTCGACTTCGCCGACGTCCGCACCATCATGCAGAACGGCGGCGCCGCCCTGATGGGAACCGGCATCGGCCGGGGCGAGAACCGGGCACTCGAAGCGGCCCAGCAGGCCATCGCCAGTCCCCTGCTGGACAACGTGTCCATTACCGGCGCCACTGGGGTGCTGATCAACATTACCGGCGGCGAAGACCTGACTCTGGGCGAGGCCACCCAGATCAATGAGATCATCCATGACGCTGCCGGTGAGGACGCCGAGATCATCTTCGGGTCCGCCAGCGATCCCGCCATGGAGGGCGAGGTGCGGGTGACCGTCATCGCCACCGGGTTCGACCGGCAGGTAACCGGCGAGGCGGCGAGCCGGAGCGCCGGCATTCTGAGTTTTCCGTCGCCACAGCGAGTGACGCATCCGGCAATGCCTCCCGCCAAGCCGGAAACTCAGCGGGCCGCATCGTCGTCGGACAGTGGTACTGAAGTGCCCGAAATGGAGATCCCCACCTTTATCCGGCGGCAAATGGATTGAGGAAACAGCACGCATTCCTGTTCACCGTCGGTCTAGTCGCCGCCACCGGAGTCACCGTGTGGCGGCGTCCTCGTCCGTTGCCGGTAGCGCCGCCCATCGTAGTGAGCCGGGCATTCGACACCGTGTCCGACACCCTGCGCTGGGGCGAGACGATCTCGGAACTCTTTGATAGACAAGGGGTTGCCGGGCTCGCCCTCGACCGGTTCGATGACGAAGTGGCCCTCGATCCTCGACGCCTCCGCGCCGGTATGGTGTTCACCTTCGTGCGCGAGTTGCCCGGCATCGTTCCGGTGGAGGTCAGCGTTCGTCCCGACGCGGCACGCATCGTCCGCTACCGGCATACGGCCGATGGATGGACGGCTCTGGTGGACACTATTCGCTGGTCACCCGACGTGGTGCGTCTCGAAGGCGCCATCGACCACTCGCTGTACGTGGCACTCGACGGACTGGTCGCCGACTCAGTCCTCGAACGCGGCGAGCGCACGCGTCTCGCATGGGAATTGGCCGAGATCTACGCCTGGACCGTCGATTTCACCCGAGACATACGTCCCGGCGACCATTTTCAGATTCTCCTCGAGCGCGACGTATCGAGCGAGGGCGAGGTCCGCTTCGGGCGAGTCCTCGCCGCGGACCTCACCATCATGGGGCGGCGGCTTCCCGCGTTTCGTTTCGTCCATCCCGACAATTCACTCGCCTACTACGACGACCGAGGCTTGTCGCTGCGCCGGGCCTTCCTGCGGTACCCGGTCCGCTTCCGGCGAATTTCGTCCCGCTTCAGCTCGGCCCGGCTCCACCCGGTGCTGGGGGTAACCCGGAAGCACGTGGGGATCGACTACGCCGCCGACCGGGGGACGCCAGTCATGGCAACGGCCGACGGCGTGGTTCTGCGGGCGGGACTGGCCGGCGGCTATGGCCGGTTGGTGGAAATACGGCACAAGAACGGCATCATCACCCGGTACGCCCACCTGAACGGATTTGCCAAGGGGGTCCGCAAGGGGAGCAGAGTGATCCAGGGACAGACAATCGGCTACGTCGGCATGACCGGTTTGGCCAATGCTCCTCACCTGCACTACGAGTTTCGGGAACACGGCCGGCCGCGGAATCCTCTTGCGGTCGACTTCGGTAACGGCGATCCCATCAGCGAGGGCGAACGGGCGGCGTTCGATGTCCGCCGGCAACAGCTCGAGCAGCGTCTGTATCCCCCAGAGCAATCGTTCGCCCAGGGCGGCGAGTAGCCCCATCCGACATTCGTTGGTCTCATGACGCTGGCCATCATTCTTGGCGCGATCATTCTCTCCGCCACAACCTACCTGGTCTTCGAACGGCTCGGACGCCGGGCGCTCCTCCCCGTGGCGGCCCGCAGCGTGGCCTGGGCCGGATTGGGCCTGCTGCTCTTCAATGTGAGTTGCCCCACGCCCGGCAGCGATCGGGTACCCCTGATCCTCATCGACGGCTCCCTGAGCATGCGGTCCGACACGGCGGCATTCCGTCGCATCAGAGACTCGGCCGCCGTGGCCGGCGACGTGGTGTTTTTCGGTGACGAGCGGGCCGCCGTGGACTCACTGCCCCGTGGACGGTCCCGCATCCGCGATCGATTGCTGGCCGCCGTGGTCTCCGGCCGGTCGGTGCAGGTCATCACCGATGGCGAATTGGACGACGGCGCCGAACTCACCGAGGAGCTCCTGGCTGGGGTTGCCGTCGACCTCCGTCCGCGGGTCGACACACCGGCCGTCGTTGTGACTCAGATTCGGGGGCCGGCCCGGCTGACCGCGGGCGACACTTTGGTACTCGAGGGAGAGATACGCACGTTCGGCCGCTGGACGCAGGACTCCGCCACGGTGACGGTTCACGCCGGCGACCGGCTGGTGGCTCGGGTGCGCGTGCCGGTGGCGGCCATGGGTCGGACGACATTCCGGGTAGCGGGAACGACGCGCCGCCTAGCCGCTGGGGAGCAGGTGCTGACTGTACGGGTAGCCGGTGCGGGACTCGATTCGCTGTCGAGTACTCGCTGGCACCACATCACGGTAGTGGCCACGCCGGGTGTCGTGCTGGTCGCCGATCCCGGAGACTGGGACAGCCGGTTTCTTTACCGGACCCTCATCGACGTGGCCGACCTTCCGGTGCGCGGGTACGTCAAGTTGGCCAACGACCAATGGCGGTCGATGGCCGATCTCGAACCCGTCAACGAGTCCACGGTGAGGCGTGCGGCACGCGGCGCCGATCTGCTGATTCTCAAAGGGCGGCCGGGAACGTTGGCAACCGGTTCGCGGGCGCGGGGACTGTGGCGCTGGCCCAGCGGGGAGAACGGCGCGCTGCAACTGGAGGGGGACTGGTACCTGACGCCGGGATCCGTCTCTCCCCTGGGTCAGGCCTTTGTCGGTATCGCAGTCGATTCCTTTCCTCCCGCGGCCCACATCACCCCGGTCGAGGTCAGGGACGATGAATGGGTGGGGCTGTTGGCTCAGGAAGGGCGGCGCGGTGCCCTCCGGCCGGTCATCATCGGGGGCGAGCGGGGGGAGCGGGCGAGTGGCGGGGGGCGGCTCCGGTACGTTGTGGTGGCGGCGGACGGGTTTTGGCGCTGGGCGTTCTCCGGGGGGAGCAGCGAACAGGGCTATCGCTCTTGGGTGGCGGCGACGACCTCCTGGCTCTTGGGTGGGGCAGACTCGCTCGCCGGTGTGGCGGTTCCCGTGGCAGCCATCGTCCACAACGCGCGCCCCCTCATGTTCCGCTGGATGGGCCCGGGCGATGCGGCCGACGTCCCCATCAGGTTCGACGGTGGGCAGACGGTGGTGGACGACACCCTGTCGTTCGATGGGACAGGGCGTGCCCGGGTGTGGCTCCCCGTAGGCCGCTACCGCTACCTGACGCCTGATGGCGCCGGCGGAGTGGTGGCGGTCGAGCCGTACTCCGACGAATGGCTTCCGCGCACGGTTACCTTACAGCGGCGAACGCCGGCGGCAGTCGTGTCCACGACGCGGACGTCCGCGCGTGAGGTGTTGTGGCTGTTCGGGTTGGTCGTGCTGGCCCTGGCCGCCGAGTGGCTGGCACGGCGGCACCTGGGACTGCGGTAACGCAGAAGGGCTATGGCAGGGACGAGACTCAACGCACAGAAGATGGGCTTGTGGGGACGCATCAAGCGGCTGGCATTGACCGATGTCGGTGCGTTGGTTCGTGGGCTTCGGGCCGAGGACCTCGAGGCCCTGGAACGGTTGTTGATCGAGGCGGACTTCGGCGTGCCCGCCACCATGGACCTGGTCGAAGGTCTTGAGGCGGACGTGCGCCGCGGGACACTCAAGACGACCGATGACCTCCATCGAGCCCTCGACGACCGGCTGCGGTCCCTGCTGGCCAACGGAGATACGCCCGGCGATCTCCGCCGGGCCGAAGCCGGACCCACGGTCATTCTGGTAGTCGGGGTCAACGGGGTGGGGAAGACCACGACCATCGCCAAACTGGCGCACCGGCTCCAGCGCGAGGGCCGTTCGGTGCTCCTTGTGGCGGCCGACACTTACCGCGCTGGGGCCGTCGCCCAACTGGAGATCTGGGCCGAACGGTTGGGCGTGCCGTGCGTGAGCGGGATCGCCGGCGGCGATCCCGCAGCGGTAGCCTTCGATGCCATTGATGCGGCTACGGCACGGGACATCGACACGGTGCTGATCGACACGGCGGGGCGGTTGCACACCCAGGACGGCCTGATGGACGAGTTGCGGAAAGTGCACCGGGTGGTGGGTCGCAGGATCCCGGGTGCGCCACACGAAACCCTCCTGGTGCTCGACGGTACCGTCGGGCAGAACGCAGTCCAGCAGGGGCGGCGATTCTCTGAGGTCGTAGCACCGACGGGCATCATCGTGACCAAGCTCGACGGCAGCGCGCGCGGTGGCGCAGTGGTGGCTCTGCGGCGGGAACTCGACCTCCCCATCCGTTTCATCGGACTGGGCGAGCGGTTGGAAGATCTCGAACCGTTCGACCCGGCGACCTATGCCGGCTACCTCCTCACCGACGATGGCTGACACGGCGACCTGATCGATGGGTGCCCTGCGAGCAGACACCAAGATCCAGTTCCTGAAGGGCATCGGTACCCGCCGGGCTGAAGCCTTCGCCCGGCTCGGCGTGTTTACCGCGCAAGACCTTCTGTGGCACCTCCCTCACCGGTACATAGACGCCTCGCAGGTGACGCCGTTGGCCAAGGCCCGCGTTGGGGATGAAGTGGCCTGTGTCGGTCAGGTGGTGGATACCGGCATCCAACCGACACGGCGGGGCCTCAAGATCTTCCGCGCCGTGCTACGCGACGCGTCGGGTCTGCTGGAGTGTGCCTGGCCGGGGCAGCCGTTCCTCGAACGGAGCATTCGCCCGGGTCAAACGCTGCTGGTGGCCGGCACCGTCAGGTTCTATCACGGCCGGCAGTTGTCGCCCCGCGAGTTCATCGTCCTGGCGGAGGGCAACGGCGAGGACGCGGAAACCGGCCCTGTGATCGGAACCGTGCTCCCGGTCTACCCCGCCACCGAGGGGTTGAGTCACAAACAGATCCGGGGACTCATCCAGCGCCATCTGGACGAATTGATCGCCTTGCAGGTCGACGCCATGCCCGAGGCGCTCCGCTCGGAGTTGGCACTCCCCGGAGTGCAACAGGCACTGCGGGCGGTCCATCAGCCTGGTTCGCTCCTCGAGGCGGAAGCTGGTCGGCGGCGGTTGGCCTTCGACGAACTCTTCGATCTGCAGTTGATGCTGGTTCGCGCGCGCACCCTGGCCAAGCGGCAGCGCGCCGGGGTGTCGTTCGAGATCCGCCGCGACCTCACGACCAAGCTGAAGGAGGGTCTGCCGTTCACCCTCACCCACGATCAGGTGCGTGCCGTACGAGAAATCACCGGCGACATGACCGCGCCTGAGCGGATGCACCGGCTGTTGATGGGTGACGTAGGAACCGGGAAGACGGTGGTGGCGCTGTTCGCCATGTTGCTGGCGGTCGAGAACGACTATCAGGCCGCCCTCATGGCGCCGACCGAGCTGTTGGCCGAACAACACGTGGCCACGCTGCAGGCGTTGTTGCGACCGCTGGGAATAGCGCCCGATCTGCTGATCGGCCGGTTGACCGCCTCCGAAAAAAGCGCCACGCGGCGACGGCTGTCCGAGGGGCGTTCGCGGGTGGTGGTGGGGACGCACGCGCTGATGCAGGAGAGCGTCTCGTTTCGACGATTGGGCTTGGTGGTGATCGACGAACAGCACCGCTTCGGGGTGGAGCAACGGGCGGCGCTGATTGGCAAGGGCACAACGCCCGACGTGCTGTTGTTGTCGGCGACTCCCATTCCCCGGTCGCTGGCGCTGACGATGTATGGTGACCTCGACATGTCCGTACTCCGTGAACGTCCCCCCGGCCGGGGAGACGTCCGCACCGACATCCGTGCCGGTCGCCGGCGCCAGTCCGTCGTGGCGTTATTGCGCGAGCGGTGCGGACGGGGGGAGCAGGCCTATGTCGTTCTCCCGGTGATCGAGGAATCGGAACGGGTCGACCTGCGGGCCGCGACCACCATGGCCGAGACTCTCCGCGCCGAACTGACCGAACTGACGATCGGGTTGGTCCACGGGCGCCTGAAGGCGGAGGAGCGGGACACCATCATGCGCCGATTTCGTGCCGGGGAGATCGACGTTCTGGTGGCGACGACGGTCATCGAAGTGGGCATCGACGTCGCCAACGCCACCATCATGGTGATTCACCACCCCGAACGGTTCGGGCTGGCCCAGTTGCATCAACTGCGCGGACGGATCGGACGTGGTGGTGATGATAGCGTGTGCGTCCTCATGGTAGACGGTACTGTGCCGCCCAGGCTGGAGAGCTTTGCGCGGACCACCGACGGATTCCGGATCGCGGAACTGGATCTGGCCGAGCGGGGAATGGGCGACTTGATCGGCGCTCGCCAATCGGGAGGATTCGTCCTGCGCCATGCGAAGTTGCCCGAGGATGCCGAGTTGTTGGAGCGGGCCCGGCAGGAAGCGCGCGGTCTGATCGAAAAAGATCCCGGACTCACTGCGGCCCGGCATCAGGGTCTTCGGGAGCGGGCGGTGCGCCGATACCCGCGGGCGGCCGAGCTGTTCCGCGTCGGCTAGCTCAGAAATTGATTTCGATCCCCACTCCCACCGCGTCACCCATGTCCTGCACCAGGGGAGCGAAGGGGATGTTGTCGTCTGGGACACCGGGCGGGCGGGTGAATTCGTAGATGAACATGGCCGCGGCGCCCAAGAGCGCCGCCTGGCCGGCGATCAGGAACCGGCGTGATGACGTGTCCAGCCGCGAGGTCCGCTGGAACAGCTCCTCGCTTATCGGGTCGTGGTAGATGCCCGAGTCGTCCACGGTACACAGCTGGGGATCGCTGAGGCACCGGTTCGTAAGGTCGTCGAACGACTGGTTGGCCCGCTCGTTGGCTTCCGAAGATGCCAGATTGAAACCGACCGTCACCACCAGCAGGCCCCACTTGCCGTACTTGATCCAGGGGGAGATTTCCTGGGCGCCAAGTTGCCCCGGCAAGCCCAGAAGCAGCAGGAGCAACAGGACAACCCTCGTCACTGACTGACCAGCCGGTGGATGTCCCCAATTCCCCCAAAGGCGAGGAAACCGTCCGGCATGATGATGGGGGCCACGGCGATGGGGCGCCACAACGCCAGCTGCCAGGCTTCGGTGCCGTCGATTTCCAGGGCCCGGATGACGCCATCAGCGCCACCAAGGAGCAACCACCGGTCGAAGCGCGACAGCGGGGCGGTGACCGGCCACTCGAGTTCGGCTATCAGGGTGGCCTCCGGCGCGGGATCGGGGTCGATGCGGTACACGTTTCCCGGACGCGTTACCACGAACACCGTGTCGCCGCTCACGACCGGGGAGACGAGGACCTCGGACTCGACGGGTACCTGCCATACGATGTTCAGGTCGCGCCGGTCCATCTTGAAGACGGTCCCCGACGTGGTACCGGCTATCAGATAAGTGCCCGTTTCGGCCCAATTCGAGGTTATCGATCCGGGAGCGCTCATCCGCTGTACCACTCGTCCGTCTTCCAGTGAGATGCGGTAGATGGTGTCGAGCGTGGTGGCCACCAGGTTGCCATCCTCCCCGAGGACCGGTGCCGCCAGGGCTACGCCGAGGTTTCGCTGCCACTCGAACGCACCATCCCACGTTCTGAGGGCGAACAAGATCCCGAGGTTGCTATGGGCAACGACTTTCCCGTCCGTTACCAGCAGCGGCACGGAAATTCGGTCGGTTCGTTCTTGCCAGATTTCCTTCCCGTCGGCGCTGCTCACCGCCCGGATGCTGCCTCCCGGCCGGTCCGAGCCAATAAACAGGGTGTCACCCGCGTGGGCCACGCCACCGACCAGGGCTCCGGGCAGCCGTTTGTTCCACAACTTTCTCCCCGTGGCGGTCTCGATTGCGTAGACCCTCCGGTCGAGCGCCCCCGCGTAGATGACAGAATCGGTCACCACCATGCTGCCGCTGAAGCCACTGCCGAACTTGTCCTCCCACGCCAATTCCAGTGGCAGGGAGCCCTCCTGTTCCGGTACCGGCGGGGGGGGGACGCGGGTGGCGAAGCAGCCCGCGTTGACGAGGCTCGCGAGGGCCGCTACACTCCACGCGCCTGCTGGTAATACCCGTCTTAGCATAGGCTACCGATGACAGTCGTTCGCATCAAAGATCTGGGCTCCCATTCGCAGCAAACGGTCGTAGTCCGTGGCTGGGTCGTCACTACCCGGTCGAGCGGCAAGATTGCCTTCCTGGTTCAGCGGGACGGATCCGGTGAGGTCCAGGCCGTTTTCCTCAAGAAGGACATACCCGAAGAGGTCTGGCAGCGGTTCCAGTCCCTGACCCAGGAGACCTCGGTGGAGGTCACCGGGGTTGTCAGGCCGGACGATCGTGCCCCCGGCGGCTACGAGCTGACGGCGACCGACCTGACCGTCCTGGGGACCAGCGATGACTACCCCCTCACCCCTAAAGAACATGGGACGACTTTCCTCTTCCAAAATAGACACCTGTGGCTCAGAAATCGGCGTCAGGTCGCCATCGCCAAGGTGCGCCACGAGGTGATCCAAGCGTTGCGGGACTTCTTTTACGACCACGACTTCGTGCTGGTGGACACGCCCATCCTGACCGGCGCCATCGGCGAGGAAGCCGGCAATCTGTTTGCCACCGAGTACTTCGATCTGGGCCAGGCGTATCTGGCTCAGACGGGACAACTCTATGGTGAAGCCGCCGCCGCGGCGCTCGGTAAAATCTATTGCTTCGGGCCTACGTTCCGGGCGGAGAAATCCAAGACCCGCAGGCACTTGACCGAATTCTGGATGCTCGAGCCCGAGGTGGCGTTCAACGACTCCGACGACAACATGCGGCTGCAGGAGGAGATGGTCACCGCCGTCGTCAAACGAGTGCTGGAACGATGCCGGGAACAACTCGACCAACTCGAACGCGACCTCGAGCCGCTGAGGGCCATCGACCTGCCGTTTCCCCGGGTGTCGTACACCGAGGCCGTCGACCAGCTCCGAGGCCTGGGGTCCGACATCGAATGGGGCCGCGATCTCGGTGGCGACGACGAAACCCTGCTGGCCCAGCAGTATGACCGCCCGGTGATGGTCTACAACTACCCCAAGGGCATCAAGGCCTTCTACATGAAGGTCAACCCCGATGATCCCCGCACGGTGCTGTGCAACGACATGCTGGCGCCCGAGGGGTATGGCGAGATCATCGGCGGATCCCAGCGCGAGGACGACTACGACACACTTCTCGCGCGTATCAAGGCCCAGGGCCTCGACCCCGAGTCCTACGGCTGGTACCTCGACCTGCGCCGTTACGGGACCTTCGTGCATGCCGGCTTCGGCCTGGGGATCGAGCGTTTCGTGGCATGGATCTGCGGGATGCCCCATATCAGGGAGTCGATCGCCTTCCCCCGGCAGATCCACCGGCTCTACCCGTAGGGTGGTTCGCCAGCCTTTTCCCGCTCTTTGACCTCGTCCCAAATGGCATCGAGTTGGTCGAGGCTGGCATCGTGCAGGTCGAGCCCCCTGGTTTGCGCCATCGTTTCCACGGCCTCGAACCGGCGCCGGAACTTGCGGTTGGCGTGATCGAGAGCGGTCGTCGGTGGCACTCCCGCCTTGCGCGCCAAGTTGACGACCGCGAACAGGAGGTCGCCGACTTCCGCCGTGAGGGCTTGCTGCCGTGAGCCCCCCTCCAGTTCGGCTGCCACCTCACTGGTTTCTTCCCGGACCTTTTCCAGGGGACCCTCGGCATCGGGCCAGTCGAACCCGATGGCCGCCGCCCGCTCCTGGAGTCGTTGCGCCATGAGAAGCGGGGACAGCGTCGGCGGCAGCCCGGCAAGCATACCTCCGGTCTGCTCCTTGGCTTTGGATTTCTCCCACGATTCCGGAGGGCCCAGGTCGAAGAGATGGGGATGGCGCCGGTACATCTTCTGTTCCAGCGTAGTGGCCACGTCGTCGGCGGTGAACTCACCCAGGTCCTCGGCGATGACCAACTGGAAAGCGATGTTGAGCAGCAGGTCGGCCAGCTCTTCCCGGATGGCGGCGGGGTCGCCCCCGCCGAGGGCATCATCGAGTTCGAGGGTCTCCTCGACCAGGTACGGGCGCAGGGTGTCCCTGGTCTGGGCCCGGTCCCAGGGGCAGCGCTCGCGCAGGTCCCGGACCACTGCCACAGCGCGTCCAAGCGCTGAATCTGTTTGCATTTAGTCTCCTCCTCCGGTATCATACGCGCCGTCTCGTGAGCACGTCAACTCCGCCTGCAGACCGGGCTTGGGCCGACATCGATCTGGCCGCACTGGCCGCCAATGCGCGGACCGTGGCCGCCGTTTCAGGGGCCCGGTTGCTGCCAATGGTCAAGGCTGACGGGTACGGCCTCGGGGCCGTCCCGGTGGTCGAGGCGCTCGAGCCGCTCGACCCCTGGGGCTACGGAGTTGCCACGGTGGAAGAAGGCGCCACCCTCCGCTCGGCCGGCATTCGCCGGCCGATTGTGATCTTCACCCCCATGCAGCGGGACGAGGTCGACCCATGCCGGGCCCACGGCCTGCGGCCGGTCATCGCTGATGTGGATGGCCTAGAGGCCTGGACCAGCGGAACCGACCAGCCCTTTCACGTGGAAATCGACACGGGAATGGGGCGGTCCGGGTTCCGCTGGGATGACGCCGAGGCGCTCGAGCGGTTGGGGAACGTGGCGAAACGGCCTTCCTTCGAGGGGGTCTTCACCCACTTCCATTCCGGGCACGACCCGGACGCGTGCGGCCGCCAGTGGAGCAGGTTCGAAGCGGTGTTGGGCCGACTCCCGCAACGGCCGAGTCTGGTCCATGCCGCCAACAGCGCCGCGGCGATGCAGGGGACGCGGTTTGCCGGTGATCTGGTCCGCCCGGGCATCTTTCTCTACGGTGGTGCGGTCCCCGGCCATGTCCCCGAGGTGGTGGTGAAGTTGCGGGCACGAGTGGTGGCGGTGCGCCGGGTCGATGCGGGTGACACGGTGAGCTACGACGCTGCCTGGACCGCACCCCAGCCGGTCACGGTGGCAACGCTGGCACTGGGATACGCCGACGGTCTCCCGCGCTCGCTGAGCGGCCGGGGCACTGTGGAGATAGACGGCCGGATCGTCCCTATCGTGGGGCGAGTGACGATGGACATGACCATGGTAGCCGCGCCCGGCTCGCTCCACCTGGGCGACGTGGCTACCGTGTTCGGGGGCCTGGTTTCGCTCGACCGTCAGGCAGTTGCAGCTGGAACCATTGCCTACGAACTGTTGACCGGCCTGGGTGACCGCGTGCAACGCCGCTACGGGGGGACGACATGAATCCGCACTTCGCTTCGATTGTCCTTGGCCTGGCCCACCAGGCCAACACGGCGCTCGAGGGAACGCTCCCTCCCGGTGCGGCCGAACACGGTGCAGGCGACGCCCGTCAGGTGGCTCAAACTCTCATCGACACTCTGGGCATGTTGGAGGAGAAGACGAAGGGGAATCTCGAGGCCGACGAAGTCCAATTGCTGAACGAGACTCTGGTCGCCCTTCGATTTCGCTTCGTCCAGCAGGGCCAGGCCGAAAAGGTTTCCGACGACGGTCAGGCGTGAGACGGGCCGCGATCATCGTGCTCGATGGCATGGGAGTGGGGCCGGCGCATGACACGTCGGCCTACGGCGATGCCGGGAGCAATTCGCTGGGCAACGTGGCCCGTGAGGTGGGGGGCCTGACGTTGCCGAACCTGGAGGCACTGGGCCTGGGGTATTGTGGGGACTTCGTCGGGATCGGGCGTCCGCCGTTGCGCCAGGCGGCAACCGGACGATGCCAGCCGGCCAGTGCTGGGAAGGACAGTATCGCGGGGCATTGGGAGATCTGCGGGGTACTCCTCGACCGGCCCTTTCCCACGTTCCCGAGCGGCTTTCCCAGTGCCCTCCTCGACGAGTTCAGCCGGCGAACGGGCCGCGGTGTCCTGGCCAACGTTGCCGGCTCCGGAACGGCCCTGCTCGACGAGTTTGCTGCGACCCATGTGGCCACGGGCGACTGGATCGTCTACACCTCGGCCGACAGCGTATTCCAGGTGGCGGCACACGAAGACATCGTACCGCTGGAGGAGTTGTACCGGGCGTGTGAGATCGCCCGTGAACTCACCGTGTCGCCGTGGGACGTCGCCCGGGTCATCGCCCGGCCGTTCCACGGTTCGGACGGGAACTGGGTCCGGACCTCGGCGCGCAAGGATTTCAGTTTGGCTCCACCGAGCGCCACTTTGCTGGACCGGCTGGAGGAACGTGGCATTCCCCGCGTAGGTGTGGGCAAGGTGGACGATCTGTTCGCGGGCCGCGCAATCACCAGCGTGCACACGCCGACCAATGCCGAGGCGTATGCCTTGGTGCGCGAAGGGCTACAGACGATGGACGAGGGTCTGTTGTTCGCCAATGTGATCGAATTCGATCAGACTTGGGGCCACCGGAACGACGTGACCGGATATGTGCGCGGCTTGGAGGAACTCGATCGGGTGCTGCCGGATCTGCTGGAACCCGTGAGGGCCGACGACCTCATTATGTTTACCGCGGATCACGGGAATGATCCGACGACGCCGTCGACCGATCATTCCCGCGAAGTGGTACCGATGCTTGCGTACGGGCCTAAGGTCATTCCGGTAGACGTGGGAGAACGGGTGACCTTTGCCGACATGGGGCAGACGGTCGCCGAGTTTCTCGGAGTGCCGCCGTTGGAGCACGGAACATCGTTTCTCGGGGAGATCTGGCGTGGATGACCCACTGGTAGCCTTGGCGCGGGAAGCCCAGGCCAAGGCGTATGCACCGTACTCGGGGTATCGGGTCGGGGCCGCGTTGGAGGCGGATGACGGCCGGCTGTTCTCCGGGTGCAACGTGGAGAATGCGTCGTACGGCTTGTCCATCTGTGCCGAACGCGCCGCCGTGGCCGCCGCCGTGAGCCAGGGTGCCACTCGCTACCGGCGCTTGGTGGTGGTGACCGATTCCGATCCGCCGGCGTCTCCGTGCGGAGCGTGCCGCCAAGTGCTGGCCGAGTTCGGACTCGACCTAGAGATCTTGGCGGTGGGCCCAACGGGCGAGCACTCGTGGCGCCTCGGGGCCCTGTTACCCGACGCCTTCGTCAGCGAACGGTTGACGAGTCGGCGGCCGGCCAATTGAGGATTTCCACTTGAAGCTCGGACTGATTCGGTGGCCCGTCGGCATCGTGGTCGCCGTGAGCGCTCTTGCGTGCCAAAAGGAAATTGTGGCGCCGGGAGTGTGCCCCGAAACGTGCCCGGGGGGTAGCCCCAACTTTATCGACACGGTGCTGACCCCGGTCCTGGACATGGACAGTACCTACGTCGGCTACGTGCAGCCGGGGCAGGGCTTAACCCTGCTCGTGTCCGAAGGCGTACAGCTTTTCAACTCACGCGCGGTGGTCAAGTTTCTCCCGGTCAGCGACTCGTTGCTGGTGAACGACACCTTGCGAACGTTCCAGGTGGACTCGGTGGGGGTCCGCATCGGCCTGTCGGCCAGGGACACCTCGGTCACCAACCTCGATATTCTGCTGTATCGGATACCGTCGGACGTGGATTCGACGGTGACGTTTGGGGATATCGAGCCGTTCCTGGCCGACAGTACCCTCATCGGCCGCATTGCCGTCGATGATACCATCTTCACCGACGTGTTTCGTCTGGTGGTGACCGACAGCGCCACGCTCGCCCTCTTGAAGCTGGCGCCGGCCGACAGCGGCGTGATGGCCATCGCCGTGGCGATGTCGGCCGCCCAGCCCTCGGGGATTTCCATCGGCAGCGTCGCCGCCGGGGGATCGGGGCCACTGTGGCAGACGTTCGTCACCATCGACAGCATCGCGGACACGACGCTCCAGCAACGGACGATCAGCCGCATCGCGCAGTTCAATACCTTCGTCACCGAGAACCCGCTCCCGATCAACCTCGATTTCCTGACGGTGGGTGGAGCTCCGTCCGCGCGGTCGTTGCTCCGGTTCGATCTCACGTCGCGGCTCGGGTCACGGGATTCATCCCAGATCATCCGCGCCACGTTGAAATTGGTACCGACGGCCCCGATACCGGGGATTCCCAATGAAACGGCCACAGTGCGCGTGCGTGGCGTCCAGAGCGACGTCGGGGCCAAGTCGCCCCGGTGCGGCTTCAATGTCGGAAGCGTGTGTGGCAGCTGGATTGTCAGGGGGTTGATCCAAGCGCCCCTGGTGGTCGGGTCGAGTGATACGGTGTCGATCGAAGTCGGCGACCTGGTGCGGGGGTGGCAGGGTGAGAGAGGGTCGGCTCGAGCCCTGTTCCTGGATCTCGACCCCGAAGCCGCCAGCTTCACCCGTCCGGAATTCGGCTCGAGCCGGACCCCGGGATTCACCCCGATCATCGTGCTGACGTACGTTCTCCCCTTCCCGTTTGACGAGCGGTGATGATCCTTCGCGTTCTCGTGCTCGGTTCAGTCGTGCTGGGACTGCCCGCGGTTGGGTGGGGCCAGAGTTCGCAGTTCGGTATTCGCGGCTTGGGACTGCCTGGGCGCCATTTGTCCTCGCGCGCCACCGGGATGGGTGGGTCCATCGGCCTGTTCGATCCTGCCTCCGTTCAGGCAATGGCTCCCCTGACGAAGCTGGAAGGGCTGACCGTCGGGCTCGAGACGCTGCAGGAGTGGCGCCAGACCGTCAACCCGGGTGGGACGGGTGACGTTCGCAACAACCGATTCCCCCAGTTTCGAATCGGTGGCCCGATCCGACGGCTGCGCACCTGGCTGGGGGCGTCGGCCAGCACCTACACCAATAGCGACTTCGGTGTGGCGACCATCGATACCGTCATGATTCGGGGCGCGCCGGTCACGGTGGTCGACACCCTGGTCGGGTTGGGCGGCCTCAACGATCTCGCGTTCGGTGCGGGATACATGCTCAACCGCCGATGGGCGGTCGGTGGGGCCATCCACCTCATCACCGGGTCCACCAGGAACCGGATCCGACGCGTGTTCGAGGATTCGTTGTTCCAGTCGTTCAGGGACTCGACCGAGATTTCGTTCGACGGCGTGGGCTTTTCGCTCAGTTTGATGGGCGATCTGACCCGAACGCTCTCTGTGGCGTTGCTCCTCCGCAGTGACGGTAACGCCAACGTCACCGTCGATTCCACCGCCGCGGGACAGATCGACCTCCCCTTCACCATTGGCGCCGGTCTGACGTGGAGGCTGTCCCCGTTGCTGACTATCGCGGGGCAGGGAACCTACCAGACGTGGTCAGCCGCCAACAGCGATTTCCTCGAGCGCGGAGGGCTCGGGGCATCCAACAGCTTCCAGGTGGCTTTTGGTGGAGAGTGGGGCTGGCGAGGGTCACCGACGGCATTGCCCGTCCGGTTCGGGGTGCGCTACGGGACGTTGCCGTTTCCGCTGGTGCCGGGCCCGCAACCGACAGAAATCGCCGTGTCACTGGGAACGGGCCTCCGGTTCGGAAGCGGCAAAGCCAGCTTCGACGTGGCCGGCGAGTACGTCAAACGGGACCAGGGGCCCGACTGGCGTGAAACGTCGTGGCTGCTCACTGCTGGTGTGGAGATCCGGCCGTGACAGGCCCGCACTCGCCGGTACCCTCCCTTCGGCGGTATCTTTAAAGGTATGACCAAACGGCTCTACATCGAGACCTACGGCTGCCAGATGAACGTGGCCGACACCGAACTGATCCTCGGGATCCTCGGCGCGGAGGGTTATCGGCGGACCGACGATCCACAGGATGCGGACGTCATTCTGGTCAACACTTGTGCCGTACGGGACAACGCCGAACAGCGGGTCCTGGGACGGTTGGGAGAACTGCAACGCCATCTGCGCGCCGGGGATGTTCTCGGTGTGGTCGGGTGCATGGCCCAACGGCTGGGACCCCAGCTCCAGGAGCGGGTTCCCCGCGTCAATCTGGTGGCCGGGCCGGATGCCTACCGCAAGCTCCCCGATCTCCTCGCCATTGCCGCAGCGGGCACCCCGGTCGCCGATACCGAGTTCCGCAGCTGGGAACACTACCAGGACGTCCCCCAGGAACGGCAACCCGGTCCCACGGCTTTCGTCACCGTTCAGCGCGGCTGCAATTACAAGTGCACGTTCTGCGTTGTTCCGTACACGCGCGGACCGGAACGCAGTCATAGGTTGGAGGAAGTCATCGGGGAAGTCGAGGCCGTCGTCCGCCAGGGCGCCACCGAGGTGACGCTTCTGGGGCAGACCGTCAACAGCTACCATGACGGGCGCCACGATTTTGGCGATCTGCTGCGGGCGGTCGGCGCGGTAGACGGTGTTCGGCGTGTGCGGTTTACCAGTCCGTATCCCACGGACTTCACGCCATCCGTCATCGAAGCCATGGCCGCGACCCCCGAGGTGTGTGAACACGTCCACCTTCCGGTGCAGGCTGGGTCTGATAGTGAACTCAAGCGCATGCTGCGGCGGTACACCCGGGAGAAATTCCTCGACGTGGTGGCGCGGTTGCGTGAGGCCATCCCCGGAATCACCCTGTCCACCGACATCATCGTCGGGTTCCCGGGCGAGACCGACGAGGAATTCGACGCCACCCTCAGTCTGGTGGAGGAGGCGCAGTTCGACGACGCCTACACTTTCCGGTACTCGGTGCGGGCCGGGACTCCGGCCGAGCGCATCCCCGGACACCTGTCCGACAGCGTGGCCCAGGCACGCCTGGAACAGCTCATCGAGACGGTGCGGGACGTGGCCCGGCGCAAGCACCTCGCGCGTATCGGGTCCGCCCACGAGATCCTGGTGGAACGGTCCGCCAAGCGCGGTAACTTCATGCTTGGCAGAACCCGCACCAATCTCATGGTCTTGGTCGACCTGCCCCGGTCCAGCGTCGGTGAATATCACCAGGTCCAACTCACCGGCACCACCGGATTCACTTTCACCGGAGCCATCACGGCGCCCCAATTGGCTGTCCTATGACTGGAATCGTTCTCCAAAACATGGTCGAAGAGCACGTCGTCGACGCCTACAGCAGCCTCGCCGGCCACTTTCCGAACTTCTGCGGCTGCGACACCTGCCGGGCCGACGTGCTGGTGTTCGCCCTGAACCGGCTACCCGCCAGGTACGTCGCTACCACAGAGGGCAAGGCGGTGACCGAATTCAACCTCGACAAAGATCAGATGCGCGCCACCATCGACGTCACCATGATGGACGGGTTCAAGAAGGTTGCCTCCGCACCTCGCTGCGGGAAGACCAAGCCACAACTCCTCTGACCGGTGGGCCGGTGTGATCCGGCACCGGCCCGTTGCCATCGTGCTCCTGTTCGGGGCCGGCCTAGTCGCCGGCCTCTTGCATTTTTGGGCTACGCTGTGCGCTGTGGCGGTTCTGGGGTTCGTGCTTCGTCGCCGGGCCCGGGCCGCAACCGGAGTCGCCCTGACGGCGCTGGGCGCAATCACCGGGGCAATTGCCGAAGCCGGCGAAGCCTACAGTTGTCGCACCCGGCTCCCGGCCGGCCGCCAGGAGCTGGTCGTCGAACCGGCCGACCCGGCTCGCCAACACCACACACGAGTACGCCTCAGGCTTCCCGGATTCCCCTGTTCCGGCGTGGTGTCGGGTCGCTGGCCCGAGCGGGCGCTCGAACGGCAGGGACGGGTGCGTGCCGTCGTGCGGTGGATTCCCCGGCAGGGCGTCCTGGGCCGAGGCGCCGGGACGCTCGTGGTCGAGGACGTCCTCGAGGTATTGCAGGAGCCGGCGGCCATGGTCCGGTTGCGCCGCTGGATCATGCACACCGTGGCCGACCTGTATGGCCCGCGAGCCGCCATCGTCAACGCCCTCGTGCTCAATCGTAAAGACGGGCTCGATCCGGCGGTGCGGGAGGCCTTCGTGCGAGCCGGGTTGGTCCACCTGTTGGCGATTTCGGGGTTCCACGTCGGGGTCGTGGCCCTATGGATGGTGCTGGTGTGCCGCCTCCTCGGGTTGGGCCGGCGGGCGACGTTCGGGGTTACCACGGTAGCGGTTACGGCGTACGTCGCGCTCCTCGGGTGGCCACCCGCGGCCACCAGGGCCGCGGTGCTCGCGGTACTGGTGATGGGGAGTCGGATACGGCAGCGTCACGTGTCGTCCGGGGCGATCCTGGCGGTGACGGCGCTGATCCTCCTCCTGGCGGAGCCGTGGACCGTGGTGCAGGTAGGTGCCTGGCTGTCGGTGGTGGCGCTCACCGGGGTCATGACCTTCGAGCGCTGGGGGCGGACGACCTTGGGGGGTGGTTGGGTGGTGCGCTCCGTGGCGGCCTCGCTCGGCGCCACGCTGGCCACCGCCCCCGTCACGGCCGCGGTGTTCGGCACCGTTTCGTTTACCGGGATCGTGCTGAACGTGGTGGCGATGCCGCTGGTGGCCATCGCCCTCCCGGCGGTGTTCGGCAGCGTGCTCCTCACACCCGCGGTACCGCTACTCGGCGAGGCTCTCGCAACCAGCGGAGGGCTGTTGCTGGCCGGACTGACGTGGTTGGCCCAGTGGGGGGCAGGTGTGCCCGGAGGCGCTATCGTTACCGCGGCCGGCTGGACCGCGGGACTGCCGTGGCTGGGCGTCCTCGGGTTGGCGCTGTGGCTGATGGGGCGCCGCAATACCTCACGGGAGTCCGCCCGCAGGGCGTTGTGGCTGGTGGCAGGCGCGGCCTGGATGGTGTTGCTGTGGCCGAGCGGTGCTCCTGCCGGGGCGGCCGATCTGACGTTACATTTTCTCGATGTAGGGCAGGGTGATGGGATCGCCGTCAGGACGCCCGGTGGCCACTGGGTGTTGGTAGACGGCGGTCCCCGCACCGGGCGGTGGGATGCCGGGCAGCGCACCGTCGTTCCGTTTCTCCGTCGTCATGGTGTCAGGCGGCTTGACGCGGTGGTGGTGACCCACGCAGACGCCGATCATCTGGGTGGCATTTCAAGTATCGTACGGGCCGTCCCCACGGGGCTCGTCCTGGAGCCGGGCGGTGCTCCCGAGTCTCCGTTGTACCTCGCCTTTCTGGACGAGCTAGTGGCCGGGGGGGTTCCGTGGCGACCCGGCCGCGCCGGCGACCGTTTCGTCATCGATGGTGTGATCTTCGAAGTGGTCCACCCCGATACGACTTGGGCCCAGTGGGGCCAAGACATCAACGAAGACTCGATCGTGCTGCTGGTGCGGTATGGCCAGTTCGATGCGTTGTTGGCGGGCGACATCGGATTCCCGGCCGAACTCGCGCTGCGGGGCCGGATCGGACGGGTGGAGGTGTTGAAGGTCGGTCACCATGGGTCGAAGGGATCGACCGGTGAGGGTTGGCTCGAGGAGCTTGCCCCCAGCATCGCAATCGTGAGCGTAGGCCGCAACCGTTACGGGCATCCGGCGGCCGAGGCGCTCGAGCGGCTCGACCAACATGGCGTGAGCATCTGGCGGACCGACCGGGAGGGGCATATTACCATTCGGACGGACGGTCGGACCTTCACTGTGACCGGGCGTGGGCGCCGGGAGTCAGGCGCGGCCGTGCAGTGACCACGCCGTTGATTTGTAGCAGCAGAATTGAACGCCGCGAATATTGAATGCCACGAGAATGATGAATGTTGAAATTTTGGACTTCATTTCACTATTCATGATTCACTGGCAATCGTCATTCATAATTGGAAGCGACATCAAACCACATGGAGCGCGATCACGTGGATGCTGACAGCGGTGTACGGACTATCGAGCGGTTCATTCTCGAACGGGAAAAGGAGATTCCCGAGGCCACGGGTGAGCTGTCTAGCCTGTTGTACGATATGTGCCTGGCGGCCAAGGTCATCGCCGCGGCGATTCGGCGGGCGGGGCTGGTCGACATCCTCGGCTCGGCCGGCAACATCAACGTGCAGGGTGAGGAGCAGCAGAAGCTCGACGTCTTTGCCAACGAGGCCATCAAGAATGCCATGGGGCACACCGGGCGGGTCGCGGTGATGGCTTCCGAAGAGGACGAAGGCCCCATCCCTATTCCCCCCGATTGGCCGATCGGGCGCTACGTGGTCGTGTTCGATCCCCTCGATGGCTCCTCCAACATCGACTCCAATTCATCGGTCGGGACCATATTCAGTATCTATAGCCGGGTGACGCAGGACGGCCAGGGCACGCTGGAAGACCTGCTTCAGCCAGGTCGCAAGCAGGTGGCGGCCGGCTACATGATGTACGGCTCGAGCACCATGCTGGTGTACACCACCGGCCAGGGTGTGCACGGATTCACCCTCGATCCCACGATCGGTGAGTTCGTGTTGTCTCACGAGGCCATAAGAATTCCCCCTGTCGGCAAGTACTACAGCGTCAACGAGAGCAATTTTGCGCGCTGGGATCGTGGCATCCAGACGGCCGTCCGTGGCTTCCACGGCGACTTGCCGGAGCGCATCACCGGGAAGAACAGCCGCTACATCGGGTCGTTCGTGGCAGACTTCCACCGGAACCTGATCAACGGAGGTGTGTTCATGTACCCGGCCGATACCGAGCATGTCAACGGCAAGCTTCGGCTGCTGTACGAGGCCAATCCGATGGCCTTCCTGGTCGAGCAGGCAGGGGGGGCCGCCACCGACGGCGTGACCCCTATCGTCGACATTGTGCCAGAGTCTCTTCACCAGCGAACCCCGCTCGTCATCGGGTCGCGCGACGACGTGGAGTTCGTCAGGGCTATCCTCACCGAAGACGACGCCTGATGGCGGATGGCGGCACACGAAAGCCCGTCTACGGACCGGAAGACGGTGGCCGGGCTGATCTCGGGGCACCCGGGACGTTCCCCTACGCGCGGGGCGTCTACCCCACGATGTACACTACCCGTCCCTGGACCATGCGACAGTACGCCGGGTTCGGCACCGCCGAAGAGACCAACGTACGGTTTCGGCGCTTGCTCGCGGCGGGACAGACCGGCCTGTCGACCGCCTTCGACCTCCCGACCCAAATGGGTTACGACTCGGATCATCAACTGGCCGCCGGCGAGGTCGGCCGCGTCGGCGTCGCCATCGATACCGTCGACGACATGGCGATGTTGTTCCGTGACATCCCGCTCGATCAGGTATCCACCTCGATGACCATCAACGCGACCGCCGCGATCCTCTTGGCCATGTACGTGGTGGTGGGCGAAGAGCACGGCGTGTCGCGGACGGCGCTTCGGGGAACGGTGCAGAACGACATCCTGAAGGAGTACGTGGCACGGGGCACCTACATTTACCCCGCTGAACCGTCGCTCCGGTTGGTGACGGACGTGTTCCGCTTCGTCAGCGATCACGACATGCGGTTCAATCCCATTTCCATCAGCGGATACCACATCCGCGAGGCGGGAGCCACCGCCGTCGAGGAGGTGGCGTTCACCCTAGCCAATGCTTTGGAGTACGTGCAGCGTGCCCTCGACGCCGGCGTGCCTCTTGCCGCGTTCGGCCCGCGTCTTTCCTTCTTCTTTGCCGCCCACAACGATCTGTTCGAAGAGGCCGCCAAGTTCCGCGCCGCACGGCGGCTATGGGCCCGGTTGGCACGCGAGCGATTCGACGCCGACGACGACACCGCCCGGCTGCGGTTCCACACCCAAACGGGTGGGGTGACGCTACAGGCGCAACAGCCGCTGAACAACATCGTCCGTGTCACCGTGCAGGCGCTGGCCGCGGTGCTGGGCGGGACCCAGTCGTTACACACCAACGGCTACGACGAGGCGTTCACGCTCCCCACGGCTGAGGCGGCCACGCTCGCGCTCAGAACGCAGCAGATCCTGGCCCACGAATCGGGTATGACGGACACGGTAGACCCGCTCGGTGGCAGCTACTACGTGGAGCATCTGACGGACACGATCGAGCGGGAGGCGCTGGCGCTAGTCGAAGAAGTCGACGCCATCGGGGGAGCCGCGCGCGCCATCGAGCAGGGCTTCTTCCAGGAGGCCATCGCCCGCAGCGCCTACTCCCAACTCAAGCGGCAGGAGTCGGGGGACGCGGTGGTCGTCGGGGTCAACCGGTTCACCGACGATGCACCGCCGCCGGTCATCGCCAGTCCGGATTTTGGCGAGCTGGCGCGACGCCAGCGAGCCCGACTCGAGCAAACCCGGCGGACACGAGACGCCGCCGCGGCCGGCTCGGCGCTCGCCGAGTTGAAGACGGCGGCGGAGGGGACCGGCGCTCTGATGCCGCCGATCCTCGAGGCCGTCCGGGCTCGCGCCACCCTGGGCGAGATCAGCGACGTCCTGCGGGACGTCTGGGGTGTCTTCCGGCCCGGCTAGCCAGGACCTGCTGGTGGGTGCGTGGCGCCGCTACTCCTGTACGTGCCGCTCCAGCAACCACCACACCCGCGGGTCGATCACGATGCGGCGCGGCGCTTGGGCAACCTCCGTTATCACGACCTCTGTTTCCGGGCCGTCGACGTCAACGACGATGATTCGGTCGTCTACGGCCAGCTCCAGCCCCGGCAGGCGGAAGAACTCCCCGCGTTGTTGCTGGGTGATCCTCAGCGTCAACTCCTGGGAAGTGGCGTCGTGTGACCAGTTCACGAACACACGCGGGTACCGCGGGAGGCGGAGGGCCTGGTCGAAGTACCACCCGAGGTCTTGTCCCGACACCGCCTCCATGGTCGCCACGAAGTCAGCGGTCACCGCCGTGCCGTTGCGGTATTGGCGGTAGAAGGCTCTGAGCCCGGCGAAGAAGGCCGAATCGCCCACCAGGCCCCGCAGGCTGTGCAGCGTCCATGAGCCCTTTTGGTAATTGTTGCTGTTGAGGAGCGTCAGCAGGTTGTCGGGCACCGTGTCTGCCAGAATGGGAGCCGCCGAGGTAAGCGAGGAGACGACCCGGGCGCGCGCCAGGTCCATCGCTCCATAGAAGGCGTCGGGCCCGTCGGCGTGCCCCTGCCACAGGGCGGCCAGATAGGTGGCAAACCCCTCGGACAGCCACAGGTGGTTCCAGTCCCGCGGGGTGACGGCATCGCCGAACCACTGGTGCGCCGTCTCGTGGGCCACCGTCTCCTCGGACAGCCGCCGTTCGCCGATAGCCTCGGAGCTGTAGAAGATGGCCGTGGCGTTTTCCATGCCACCGAAGATGGTCGACGATTGCACGTGGGCCAGGCTGCCGTACGGGAACGGACCGATGAGGTCGCTGAAATAGTCCACCATGCTGCCGATCCGCCGAAACGGTCCGCTCACGGCATACGCCGAGTCCGCCGGATAGGTCCACACCGACAGGGGAACGCACTTCTGGGCGCAGCCGGCTTCCGGGAAGTCGGTGATGCTGAAGTCCGTGGCACCGATGACCATGGCGTAGATCGGGATAGCCGCGGCCTCGTGGTAGGTCCACCGGACCCGACCCGTCTCCAGCGTATCCACACTCACCAGTTTGCCGTTGGCGATGACCTCGGTCCCCGGCGCCGCGTCGATGACGAAGGTAACGGACGCCTTGTCGGACGGATGGTCCTGGGCCGGGAACCAACGCCGGGCCCGATTGGGCCAGTTGTCGGCGAAGTAACGCGGGGATCCGCCGGGGTACTCGATGATCAGACCGTCATGTACCACACCTCGGTAATGGAGGGTGGTGTGAATGGTATCTCCGCGATCCCCGCCGTGGTGGACGATGACCGCGTTGCCGTCCCGGTCCCAAATGATGTCTCTGGTGTCGCCGATTGTGGCCCGGGTGACCCTCATGGCGCTGTCGAGATCGATCCGCAACGGGCCGGGTCCCCCGAGGACCCAGGTGGTGGTGACACGACCCTCCAGGGTACGCCCAGTGTCCGGCAGGACGATGCCGATGTGGTAGTGCAGGGCATCGTGGACCGGAGGTGGTCCCCCTGGGTCGAGTGCGGCAATCTGCAAGGCCGTCAGGAGGGTGAGCATGGCGTCCTTCGCCGGGTCGGCATGGGGTGGTGGTTCGTCTTACCACCGGGGATCGATTAGAATCTGGTCTTGGTGCCGTGCCTGAGAAGGTTACATGATCTTGCTGCTGCTGAGTATCGCCACGTTGTTATTGGGTCCCTGGCTCTACCGCATGTGGAGCCAGGGACACGCCCTGTCGTCGGTGGTCGACGGCTTCGTGTTCGTGGCCATCTCCGGCATGGTGCTGTTTCTCATTCTCCCTGGGTCGGTGGCAAACGGCGGCTGGTACGCCATCCTCTGGGTGGTGGCCGGCGCCTTGGGGCCAACGCTGTCGGAACACGTCTTTCGTGGCAGCGAGCACCGGTTCCACAACGTCGCGCTGGTGCTGGGTCTGGTGGGGATCGCCTTCCACGGGGTGCTCGATGGCGCCGCGTTGTCGGATGGCGGACGCGCTGCCGGCGCGTTCCTGCCGCTGGCGGTAGTCCTCCACCGGTTCCCGGTCGGCCTCGCCATTTGGTGGCTGGTGCGCCCCACGTTTGGATTGCGTGCGGCCACGGCGGTGATCGCCCTGGTCATCGCCAGCACCATCGTGGGCTTTTCCGTCGGCGGCGTAATGCTGGAGCACGCCTCGCTCCGTGCGGTAGCGTGGTTCGAGGCCTTCGTGGCCGGGGCGCTGATCCACGTGGTGGTTCACCGGCACCAGCACGAAGTGACCCGTGGGGTTAGGGAACGCCGGCTGGAGGGGGTGGGGGCGCTGATCGGGGTGGCGCTACTCGTTCTCCTGTTGTCTACCGAACCGGTGGTTGGCAGCCCGCAGCCGAGGATGGGATCGGTCTTCCTCGGCCTGGCGCTCGAGAGCGCACCCGCGCTGGTGCTGGCGTACCTGATGGCCGGATTCATGAGCGTATTGCTGCCGCGATCATCGATAGAGTGGATGCGCCGGGGGTCTGCCGGGATGCAGGCCCTCCGGGGGATGACGGTCGGGCTCCCCCTGCCGATCTGTTCCTGTGGCGTGGTCCCCCTCTACCGGACCCTGATCATGCGCGGAGCCCCCATGACGGCTGCCATGGCTTTCCTGGTGGCCACGCCCGAACTCGGCCTTGACGCCATTTTTCTCTCGATACCGCTCCTCGGTGGCACCATGACGGTCATCCGGGTGCTCGGAGCGGTGATCGTGGCGCTGACCGTAGGGTGGTTGGTCGCCAAGCTGAGCCCGGGAGTCCCCAGGCGGTCGTTGCCAACCCATGAAGCTGATGAGGACGCCGCGGATGCGGGTGTCCTCGACACCGTCCGCCGCGCCATGGGGATCGGCTTCGGGGAGGTGGTCGACCATACGGCGCCCTGGATCATCCTCGGCCTCATCATCGCCGCCGGGGTCACGCCGATGGTGGAAACGGGGCTGCTGGGGTCGATTCCGCGAGGCCTGGATGTGGTGTTCTTTGCCCTGATCGGGTTGCCGCTCTACGTCTGCGCTGCGGCGGCCACGCCGCTGGTGGCCGTGCTGCTGGCCGGCGGCGTGTCGCCCGGCGCGGCCCTGGCATTCCTCCTTACCGGGCCCGCTACCAACGTGACGACGTTCGGCGTCCTGGCCCAGCTCCACGGCCGGCGTACCGCGGTGACGTTCAGCCTTACCATCATCGGGCTGTCGCTGCTGCTTGGGTGGATCGTCAACGCGGTCATCCCCCAGGTGTCCGGACTGCCGGTGGCGGAGATGACCCCCGAGGGGGCGTCTCTCCTTCAAACGGTCGCCCTCGGCATCCTTCTGCTGGCGGTGCTATCGTCAGTGGTACGCCGTGGCGCACGGGCGTTCGTGGGCGAGATCGTCTTCCAGGCGGCTGCTCCTGCGCCCGCCAGGTCAACTTCGCCCTAGTCCGATTGGTTGGGGGAGGAATTCATCTGCGCCGCCGCCTTGAATCTGCGGGGGCGTGACACTAAGATTTTGCGCCGTCTGGATCGACCAGCCATGGGATCAGAATGCCGACCTACGAATACCGGTGCTCCGCGGGGCACACGTTTGAGAAACTCGAGAGAATCACCGCCGAACCGTCCAAGGAGTGCCCGGAATGCGGCGCACCCGCGGCTAGGTTGATTTCGGGGGGGGCCGGTCTCGTCTTCAAGGGGAGCGGTTTCTACATCACCGACTACGGCAAGGACGGCAAGGGCCCCCGGAAGGCCGAGACCGCCTCGGAATCCGGATCCAAGGACAAGGACAAGGGCAAGGGCAAGGGCAAGGGCAAGGGCTCCGACTCCAAGACCGGTGGTGGTTCCTCGACTTCCTCTTCGTCTTCCTCGTCGTCATCGTCCTCGTCTTCGTCATCGTCGTCCAGTGAGTGACGCCCTGCATGCCGAGCTGGCCCGGGTGGCACGGGAACTCGGTGCGGAGGATGTCAGCTTCGTGCTGGAGCGCCCCCGGGAGGCATCTCACGGGGATCTGGCGACGAACCTGGCGATGTTGCTTGCCAAACAGCTCAAGTCCAATCCGCGGGCCCTTGCCGAGCAGATCGTTTCCCGGCTCGAGCTGGCCCCGTCGCTTGTTGCCAAGACCGAGGTAGCCGGCCCGGGGTTCATCAATTTCTGGTTGGCGGACGAGCAGCTGATCGAGGCCCTGCACACGATCATCGACCAGGGCCCGCGCTACGGCCGGAGCGAGGTGGACAAGCCCTTGTCGTGGAACGTGGAGTTCGTGTCGGCCAATCCGACCGGCCCGCTGCACGTGGGTCACGGGCGTGGCGCCGCGCTGGGTGACGCCATAGCCTCGCTGTTGGAATGGCAGGGGCATACGGTAACCCGCGAGTTCTACGTCAACGACGCCGGCAGCCAGATCGACAAGCTGGCCCGCAGCCTGTGGGCCCGGGTGCAGCAGGCGGCCGGCGGGGAGACACCGATTCCCGACGGCGGCTACCACGGCCAGTACCTGGCCGACATGGCCGCCGAGATTCTGCAGCGCGAGGGGTCGGCGTTCGCTCAGTTGCCGGAGGAGGATGGGGTGGCCCGGTGCCGGGAGCTTGCGGTCAGCGCCCAACGGGCCGAGCAGGACCGCGACCTGTTGGCGTTCGGGGTGCGGTTCGATACGGTCACGTCCGAGCAGCAGTTGTACCGTGACGGCCGGGTGGACGCGGCGCTCGCGTTGTTGACGGAGCGTGATTTGACGTACGAGGCGGATGGGGCGCTGTGGCTCAAGTCCTCCCAATTCGGCGACGACCAGAACCGGGTGCTTCGCAAGCAGGACGGCAGCCTGACCTATTTCGTTCCCGACCTGGCGTACCACATGGAAAAGCACGACCGCGGCTTCGACCGGGTCATCGACGTGTGGGGCGCGGATCACCACGGATACATTCCCCGCATGCGGGCGGCGCTCCGGGCACTGGGGTATTCCGAGCGCTTCTTCGACGTGGCGTTGGTCCAGTTGGTGAAGATCGTCCGCGGCGGGGAAGAGGTGAAGATGTCGAAGCGATCCGGCGACTTCGTGACGTTGCACGATTTGGTGGAGGAAGTCGGCGTGGACGCCGCGCGTTACTTCTTTCTGATGCGCCGCAGTGATTCGCAACTCAACTTCGACGTCGACCTCGCCAAGAGTCAGACGGAAGACAACCCGGTGTTCTACGTGCAGATGGCCCACGCGCGGATGAGTGGTATCTTCCGGGTAGCGGGACTCGATCCGGACACCGTGTCGCCCGATGTCCGATTGCAGGATTTCCCCGCCAAGGAAGGCATCGACCTCCTCAAGAAATTGACGGCCTTTCCATCGATTGCCACCCGCGCGGCCCGCGAGTTGGAGCCGCACCGGATCGCCAGTTATCTCGAGGATGTCGCTCGCGCCACTCACTCGTGGTACCACAACTGCCGGGTTCTGGGAGCGCCGCCCGAGGTGGAGCGCGCCCGGCTGGCTCTCGCTCGCGCCGCGCGGATCACCCTCGCCAACGGTTTGACCCTACTCGGCCTTTCTGCGCCTGATCGGATGTGACGTCATGACGCTTCTCGTGGTCGGTAGTATCGCTCTCGACTCGGTAACGACCCCGTTCGGGGAAACCGCCGACGCCCTCGGGGGGTCGGCGGTGTTCTTCAGCGTGGCCGCGTCTCTGCTGCATCCGGTCAGCGTGGTCGGTGTCATCGGCGATGACTATCCCATCGCCGAGCTCGACCGGTGGACCGAGCGTGGCGTGGACTGGTCTGCGGTCGAGCACGCCAAGGGAGAGAGCTTTCGCTGGAAGGGCCGGTACTCATACGATCTGCAAAACCGCGAAACGCTGGAGACACGGCTCGGCGTGTTCGCCGATTTTCAGCCGAAGATCTCCGATCACCTGCGCGATTCCCGGTACGTCTTTCTGGGAAACATCGACCCCGAACTGCAACTGATGGTGCTCGACCAGGTGCGCAAGCCCGAGTTGGTGGTGTGCGACACGATGAACTACTGGATCCAGAGCAAACGCGATGTGCTGATGGACCTGCTGGGCAGGATCGACGTTCTGATGGTCAACGACAGTGAGGCGCGGGAACTGTCCGGCGACTGGAACGTCTACCGGGCGGCGCGCTGGATCCTCGCGCAGGGCCCCTCCATGGCCGTCGTCAAGCAGGGTGAGTACGGCGCCGTGCTGGTCGACAAACAGAGCACCTTCTACATCCCGGCCTATCCCCTGGAAGAGGTGTTCGATCCCACCGGCGCCGGCGACGCCTTCGCCGGAGGATTCATGGCCCACCTGGCCCGGACCGGCGACCTGACGGCGCACAACGTGCGCCGGGCCATGGTGTACGGATCCGCCATGGGATCGTTTGCGGTGGAAGCGTTCTCGGTGAATCGGTTCCACGAAATCGGGCACCCCGAAGTAACCGACCGGGTACGCGCCTTCGCCGACCTGGTGCGCTTCGATATCCAGCCCGACCCCTAGGGGTACGTGCCCCATGGCCGATTCTCCTTCGCCCTCCCAGAGCAAAGCAACCAGCTACCGCGATGCCGGCGTCGATCTGGCCGCCGCGGAAACCGCCAAACAACGGATCGCCCAGACGGTCGCCGGCACGCGCACTCAGTGGGTCACCGGTACCGTCGGGGCCTTCGGCGGCATGGTGCGCGTGCCCGAGGGGTTCGCCGAGCCCACCCTCGTCATGAGCACCGACGGGGTGGGTACCAAGGTGCTGGTGGCGGAGGCCGCCGGGCGCTACCACACGGTGGGCGAGGATCTGGTCAACCACAGCGTCAACGACATCCTGGTACACGGGGCCACGCCGTTGGCGTTCATGGACTACATCGCCGGGGCCGATCTCACCGTCGACACCGTTGCCGACCTGGTCGAAGGCGTCGCCCGGGGGTGCCGGGCGCACAGCATGGCGCTGACCGGCGGCGAGACGGCCCAGATGCCGGACGTCTACCAGCCCGGCCACTTCGACCTGGCCGGTACCATCGTCGGCGTGGTAGAGCGCGCCGCCGCCATTCACGGCGCCGCCATCGTCTCCGGCGATGTGCTGCTCGGCTATGGGTCTACCGGTCTCCACACAAACGGGTACACCCTGGCGCGCCGAATTTTATTCCACGACATGGGGCTGGCGATCGACGCTCCGCTGCCGGACACGGAAGGCACCGTGGCCGATGCGCTGCTTGCCGTACACCGCTCGTACTTCGACGCGGTGTGGCCGGTCATCGGTCACATGCACGGAATGGCGCACATCACCGGCGGCGGTATCGCCGGCAACCTGGTCCGGATATTGCCCAAATCCACCAGCGCCGAGGTGGATGCGGAGAGTTGGCAGGTGCCGGCCTTGTTCACCGTGCTGCAACAGGGTGGCCGGGTGGACACCGCGGAGATGCGAGAGGTGTTCAACCTCGGCATCGGCTACATCGGTGTCCTGCCGGCCGAATCGGTCACCAAGGCCGTCGAGGCGGCCGAACGAGCCGGGGTTGGAACGTGGGTCATTGGTGAGATCCGTACCGGGGATCGGGAGGTGCGGTTCACCACGTGAGGAGGCCGCATGCGCTGGTCGCGATTTGCCCGGATAGGACTGTACTTGGCCATAGCAGGTCCCAGCGTGGGACTGGCGCAGAACAGCCAGTGCCAGCCCTTCAGCGGCACCGAGGGGAACCTGTGCAACGCCGCGATAGACGGTCTCAGGATCTACCAACCAGTCGTGGGACAGCTCATCAGCGGTGGTAACCCCGAACTAGGCCGGGTGGGCATGCTGGGCGGCTTGGGACATTTCGCCGTCACCTTCCGGGCCAACGTGGCGCAGGTCAACCTTCCCAGCGACGGCTACGACGGCTCCAGCAACATCGTCCCCGCGGGTGATGACGTCACCGCCCCCGAACCAACGGTCGACTTGGCTGTGGGTCTCTACGGCGGCATGGAAAGCGGTTTCCTCGCCATCGACTTGCTCGGGGCCTTGCAACTCCTCCCCGGAAACAGCGACAACATCACCATCGACCCGGGGTCAGCCAGCATCGGAGGCGTGGCCCTCGGCTTCGGCGCCGGAGTGCGGGTCGGCCTGGCGGGCAACGACACCAGCCCGTTCGCCGCCACCGTGTCACTCATGTGGCGCCAGCTGCCGACCTACTCCTACACCAGCGGCGCCTACGCCTTCGGCACCGACCTGACCGCCACCAACCTGCGGGCGGTGCTGGGTTGGCACGCGTCGGTGTTCAGTGTCGGGTTCGGCGGTGGCGTCGATTGGTACAGCGGAGATGGCCGGGCCGTGTTCGCCGATCCGTCGCTGCCGCTGCTGCCGCAATCGGTTGCGGTCGATGTCGCTACCAGAAGGTTTCTCGCCTTTGCCGATGTGGCGCTGGTGTTCCCCGTGGTAAGCCTGGCGTTCGAAGTGGGCTATCAGTTTGGGGAGGACGAGCAACTCGCCACCACGTTCGAGGGGCTCGCTCCGGGAGACGGGTTGCTGTTTCTGTCTGCGGGGGTCAGGCTCGGGCTGTAGATCGGCAGCCCACCTGAATGAGGAACATTGAATAGTGGTTGCCAGGAATAGTGAAGTGAACTAAGAATTTGCAAATCACTTCGATATTAACTATTCATGGCATTCGATATTCCTGGCATTCCCGAGAGCTCTCTACTTGGTAACGGTTCTTCTTGGTACTCCGTTTATCCAACGGAGGCCAGTATCCGCAGACCGATTTGGGCGGTATCTGATTTTTCCGGAGTCGCCACCGTGCGCAATTGTCTTACGCTACTCGCCCTTCTTCTGTCGGTCGCTTCGAGTTCTGCGAATCCGGTTGCCGCTCAAGCTCCATCAATCGCGCTCAATGCGTCACATGCCTCTTTGTGGAACGGTGACGTTCTAGGCCATCCGCCACGATCGGAGCCAAGGAACGGACCCACGAATGCCGGCTTCGGCTCTGGAACGTACCTGGTTGAAGGTGCTGTCCTCGGGGGTCTACTGCTCGGCATACCACTTGGCCTTTTGTACATGGGAGGGCCAACTGCAGACTGCGGTTCCTCTTGCGGCGATCCTCTGTTGGGCCTAGCAGGCGTGGCCACGGGCGCCGTCATCGGTGGGCTCCTGGGGTCTCTTCTCGACAAGCCGTCAAGTCCATAGGCAGCACAGTGTAGTCTTGGCTCCCCCTCCGGTGGTGTCTCCTGGGGGCTAGCACCGCGTTCTAAAGCTCCCTCCCGTGGGTTTCTACCTCTGTCCCGCCTAGTGTGGAGGGCGAGATTGTGTCTCAGCCCTCGAGCCCACGCAACCTGATCACAAGTCGGCCGTACCGCTCGCACCAGTCCGCCGCGTCCGGGTGCCATGTCGTGGGTCCGCCGTCGGAGGGTAGGGAAAGGCGTGCTGGAGGGGTTTATCGCCCTCGTCAGTCGGTCACCGTGGTGGTCGTAGCTCAATGGTAGAGCAGCAGCCTGATAATCTGCGGACGCGGGTTCGATTCCCGTCGGCCACCCAGCCATTCCCCTCGACCAACTGGCCTTGCGTCCAGACGTTTCGTGTTGTATGATGCCTCATCAGGCTGCTGCTCTAAGGCTCACGGGGATTTATCTCCGTGGGCTTTTGTGCACTGTGGCGGGGGACGGGGGGAGG